>Ga0351963_1127_pt1 | contig 8925 bp, 6 predicted proteins | sample TotcelT113001N14_FD_205804 | JGI IMG/M metagenome (GOLD analysis project Ga0351963, IMG submission 205804) | Enriched cells from coal bed in the Powder River Basin, Montana, United States - Total cells T11 rep3 HSBNCT.T11.300.1.N14 ... | reverse complement strand
CTTCAAACGTGCTGAGCGAGTCCGCAGCGGTAAAAAGCAGATCAAGCGCGGCCAAGAAATACCGATTGCCGTGTTAATCAAACGCGTCGATCTTAAACGTCGATTGAATCTGACTGGCAGCGTGCAACGTGCACTGCCCGCCTTGGCACACGCGATTCAACAACAACTGGACAAAATCTGATGGCAAGCAACCGCGCCCAAATCCTGATCAGTGCCGTTGACCAAACCAAGACGGCCTTCGACTCGATCAAACGCAGATTGGGTGGTTTGACTGACAGCGCCAGAAGTGTCAACGGCGTGCTGGCTAACCTTGGTGTCGGGATTTCGTTGGCCGGGTTCGGGGCGTTTATCAAGTCCGCCATCGATTCGGCCGACGCGATGGATGAAATGTCGCAACGGACAGGTATCGCTGTCGAGTCGTTATCGCTGCTCGTGCCTGCGGCCAAACTGTCTGCGGTCACCACAGAGAAGTTTGAAACCGGGCTCAAGAAACTGGCCATGGGCATGCTCGAAGCTGCCACCGGTTCCGATGAGTCGGCACAGCGTTTCACAGCGCTTGGCGTATCGTTCAAGAATCAGGATGGTACTTTGCGAAACACCGAGCAAGTGCTGCTTGATCTGGCACAGCGTTTCCAATCCATGCCTGATAGCGCAGAGAAGGCGGCCATCGCTGTCGGCATCTTCGGCAAAGCTGGAACCGACATGATTCCCTTCCTCAATCAGGGACGGAAAGGCATTGAGGCGCTGAAGCAAGAGGCGAAAGAATTAGGGTTGCAGTTGTCGGCAGAAACCGCTGCGCAGGCAGGAAACCTCAACGACTCGCTCGACAAAATGAAGCTCGCAACTAAAAGCATTGGCAAGCAGATCATCACATCCATGCTGCCCGCCTTGAATGAGATGGCCGACGGCATGGTCGAATCGGCCAAACAAGGCGGCACGCTGCGCTCTATCCTGGACGGCGTGGTGCAGGTGATCAAGATCCTGGCATTGGGCGCCGCGACGCTTGGCAAGACCTTTGTCGCCTTGGGCGAATCGATTGGTGCCGGTGTTGCCGCAGTTGTGGAAGTACTCAAAGGAAACCTCAGTGGCGCCAAAGCCATCATCGCTGATCTCAAAACCAATCTGGTCAAGCGGCTCGATGATCTGGCGTCCTTTCGCGATAGCCTGTTTAATCCCAAGCCCATTGAGATCAAGGCCGCTAAAGCCAAAGTCGATCCGGAACTGTTGCGACGTCTAACCAAGCCCAAAGAAGACACGACAGGCGCCCAAACCACACTAATCAAAGCACAACTTGAAGCCGAGTTCATGCTCCTCAAGGATGGGTTGACGCGTCAGCACACAGCACTGGATGCAGCACTCGAAGACCGGCTCGTGTCGGTGCGCGATTACTACACGAAAAAAACCACCATTGAGCAGCGCGAGGTGGATGCCGAAATCGCTCGCAAGAAGCAAGAGCTGGCACGCCACAAGCAAGTTTCCAGTACCGGCAAAGCTGAGAATGACCGTCTACGCGCCAAAGCCGAGGTCGCCAAGATCGAAGCAGAGCTCATCACGCTCAACAACAAGCGCACGGACATCGCCCAAGCCAATGCCCGCAAGACTACAAAGGCCGAACGTGATCTGGCCGATGCACTGGCACAGGTGCGCGAGGAACTGGCTCAGATCACCAATACCGGGACGGACGCCGATCGCAGAGCTGCCATCGAACGCAGCTACCGCGAACTCAGGGCGCGCCTCGTCGCCGAAACCGGCGCTCAAGGTGCCTCGCTAATCGACCGCCTGATTGATGTAAAAGCCGCGCAAGCAAACCTCGCCGCGCTGGAAACCTTGTGGCGGCAAGTCACCGATCGTCTGCGCAATGCGCAAGAGACCATCCAGACCCAGCAACAGGCTGGCCTTTTGACCGAGTCCCAAGCCCGCCAACAGATCATCGTTTTGCAACGGCAATCCGCCACGGAGATGGAGCGCTTGCTGCCGACGATGCAAAAAGCCGCTCAGGCCATCGGTCCGGATGCGGTGATCCGCGTTCAGGCATGGCGTAACGAGCTCGAGCGAACCCGGCTCGTAGTCGATGAATTGGCGCCGCTTTGGAATCGGATCGGCGAAAGCTTCGGAGAAACGCTCAACGGCATGATCACCGGCGCGCAGACATGGCGCAGCGCCATGTCCTCACTCTTCCAAAAGGTAGCTGACGCATTCTTGCAGCAAATTGTGATTCAACCGTTCCAGCAGTGGATTGCCATGCAAGCGCGCATGCTAGCGATCAAGCTCGGCTTCATCAAGCAGGAGCAAGTAACTGACGCAGCGGCTAGTGGCGCCAAGATCGCACAAAAGTCTGCCGAGACGACCGCTGTGGTCTCGATGGATGCGGCCAAAGCTGGGGCAGGTGCCGCAGCCTCACAGGCATCCATTCCTTATGTTGGCCCCGCGCTCGCGGTAGCCGCGATGGCGGCCATGGTCGCTGCTGTGATGGCGCTGTTGGGTGGCATTAAGAAATTCGCTGTTGGTGGACTGGTTTCTGGACCCGGTAGCGCTACATCTGATTCGATTCCAGCGCGACTATCTGCTGGCGAGTATGTCGTGCGCGCGGCGGCTGTGCGTCAGGTTGGCGTAGCCTTTCTTGATTCGATCAACGGCCTGTCCTTAGGGCCGCGATTTAAAGATGGAAACCTTGCTTTTGCGGCTGGCGGTCTGGTGCCGGAAGTGAAAGTGGCACCCGCAGCTCCGCAGATGAATCAATCGGTGCGCATCGTCAATGCCATCGACCCAGGCGTCACTCACGACCACCTGCAATCACCTGCCGGGGAAAAAGTCATCGTCAACATCATCGGGCGTAACGCACGAGCTATCCGTGCTGCGCTTCAAGGCTGAATCTTTCAGGAATTCATCATGGCACTTTTATTCATCGACGGGTTCGACCACTACGACCCACAAGCGGTAGACGCCTTCGGCGATCCCTGGCTTGCGCGCGGCAAAGCAGCGTACCTTTCTCCCGATGCGACACGCATCAATGGACGGCGCCCATCTTCCTACGCACTGCGCATCCCTGAAGGTTCAGGCGGCGGTTACGTCAAAAACGTCGACGCCACCAAAACCAGTCTGATCGTCGGCGCTGCGATTCGCGTCGTTTCATATGAAAACACCTACACCGAGCCCTTGCTGCTTGGTGTACGCGATGCCAACTCGCAAGTCGCCCATCTTGTAAAAATCGGCGAGGACGGTCGGCTCAAGCTTTACCGCTGGCAATATGGCTACGACCAGCTGATCTCGACTTCCGTGGCTACCGCCCCAGCCCGTGGCTGGCATTACGTCGAACTACAAGTTACCCAAGGCACAAGCAACGGCGTGCTGTCGGTGCGCATCAACGGCATCCTGGCCATCCAGATGAACGCCCAGAACACCATTCAAAATGGCGGGCAACTGATCACTGCATTTGTGGGTGCGATACCTGGACAACCTTGTCCCCTGACTATCGACGTTGACGACTTCTACATCGTCGACACAACCGGCACAATCAACAACACTTTTTTGGGCGATGTACGTGTCGACACCTTGCATGCGCAAGCCGATGGCAGCTTGAACCAGTGGATAGCCAATCCGGTCGATGCTACTGCGTGGGAATCTGTTAGTGACGATGACGAGTCGACAGCAATCAGCGCACAAAGCATTGGACTGCGCCAGTCCTTTGCTATCGCGCCACTGCCTGTCATGGCGACGCCAGCCATCCATGGCGTGCAGCTCACGATGTTGGCACGCAAAACAGATGCGGGTCTGGGTAAGGTCAAGGGGCTTATTGTCAGCGACACACAAGTTGCCACCAGCGCCGATATTATTCTGCAAGAACAACTCGCATGGCAAAGCACGCTGTTCGAGCGCAATCCGAATGGCAACGTGCAATGGACGGAGGCTGCATTCAATGCTGCTGAATTCGGCGTGGAATCAGCATGACGGATCGTTGCATCGTTCAAGAGGTAGCGGAAGTAGGATGCCTTCCTACCCCGCACAATGCGCTGTCGAATTTCCAAGGCGAAGTGCTGTCACGCGCATCGTTGGGATCTGATGTCGCCATCATCACACCGGAAACTGCTACTGCACCACTACCACCCACGGTGAGCGCAAGCCTCATGGGCGAAACTTTGGCGCAGCCCTGGCCGCCCATTGATCTCCCGGTGTTTCTGCTGGAAATGCTGCGACGCGACACAGCATCGAGCGCAATCGTGGCTACCAGTATGAATGCCTTCGGCGACCAGCCATGGCCGAGCGCACAGCGCGGCGTGTTCGCCTTCCGGCACGACTGGAGCGAACCCCTCGTCGAACGATTGGAATGGCAGACCAGTGTATCGCGATTGGCCAGCGGCAATGAATCGCGACAGGCACGCCGCCGCATTCCGCGACGCTTACTCACCTATAAGGTCGGCAATTCCCGTCCATCTGATGCGCTGGTCGCAGACTGGCTAGCCGACCATATCGGCAAACCAGCGATGTGGCCGTTACCACAATACGCCGTTCACCTTATCCAAACCGCCGAACGTGGCGTGCTGGCGCTTGAAGTGACCGATGCGGATTGGCGGCAATTTATCCCTCATGTGGCCGCGCCACGTTTAACTTATGACGGAATGCAAGTGTCGCAGGACGATGAGCGCTGGGTGCTGATCATCGCAGTTGATGGATGGCAGATCGCCCCACTCAGCGATGTGGAAAGCGGGATGTTATGGCTCGTCGATCCCTTGGCTCGAGCAGCTCAATCTGGCAGCACCGTGATGCCGCTGGTATGCGGCAGTGCAGTCGAGCCGGTGGATTTGACCCAATGGGTACCGGGAATGGTCAGTGGCAGCACCACGGCGAACATCACCCCGGCACAAACGCCGGACACGGATATCGTGGATGATCCGTGGCTTGATGATCTTCCCATCTGGCCCGATGGTAACTGGCGCGACGATCCATCTGCTGCAATCGCAGGCGTCATCACACACCAGGATTTTTCACCTGCAGAACCCTGGATACGCCGCGACGATCCGTGGCCCGCCACCACGTTTCAGCGCCGCTATCTGGCCAGCACACCTGAAGAAATCGAGAACTGGCGGGCGCGCTTGTGGCGCACGCAAGGAAGACTGGAAGCATTCTGGCTACCCGATGGGCTGGCTCCTGTGCTGTGGGTCACTGCCGAAGCTGAAATTGAAGATGGATTCCTGCGCGTGAAGGGTAACGACGCACCCGCCTTCTGGCATCGCCCTGCTGCTTGCGTCATCGTGCAACCGGACGGTTATCAGCAGCACGCCTTGACTGCGACCTGCCATCAAGATCAAGGCCACGTGCTGGTGTTGCGATCCAGCCTCGATGAACCAGTGCCAGTTGGGAGCCGGGTCATTCGCCTTGCGCGCTGCCGTTTGGATCATGACGCCATCGACTTTTACTGGCACAACCAGCACCTCGTAGAAATCCACCTGACCGCGCGTCAGCTGCCCGAACCGCGAGGCAATGACCGAATCACTTACGAACCTGCCTGAATATGAGCCAAACTCCAATGCTTGAGGTGGAGCTTTATGAATTTACCAGCAACAGCGCGCAATTCTTGCTGACCCCGCATGAATTCGATGTCGACCTCGATGACCGTCTATATACGAGCCTGCCCATCAAACGCAACGAACTGGCGCTGGGTGCCGAAGCGGCCAAATCGGCGCTAGAGCTCCAGTTGCCACCTGACTGCGATCTCGTGCGCCATCTGCTTGCCATTGCGCTGACCGGAGAAACCACCTCCATCACTTTGCGCATCGGGAAGCGCGATTGGTGGGATGACAGTTGGGGCGATTACTGGTGGTTGTCTGGCACCCGCTGGATGGGCCGGGTATTGGGCGTCGAAATAGCCGATGACGTTGCACGTGTTCGCTGCGAGAGTGCGCAAGTCAGCCTAAAGCGAATTGGCCTGCGTCGGCTTTACAGTCGCAAATGCTCACACGTTCTGTATTCAAGCGCTTGTGGCGCATCACCGATTTCAGCCAGTGCTGTCGTCATCGATCGCTACGGACGCAACTTGGAGTTCGAGGACGAGATTCCGGATAGTGTGCGCGGCGGTCTGGCAGGTGGCTGGCTGCAAACGACAGAAGGGATGCGACACATGATCGTCACTGAATATGACAGTGGCGTTGAATTGCTCTACCCAGTCGCTATTGAACCCGGCACCGAGGTGCAACTGACGGTTGGCTGCGATCACAACACATCCACCTGTGAGTCGCGCTTCGACAATCTCGATAACTACGGCGGTTTTACTGCCATTCCAAACAAGAACCCGTTCTCAACAGGCGTTTTTTGAAAGCCAACCATGTGGTACCTCGTCGTCATCATTGTCGCCGCGCTTGTCTCTGTAGCGCTCGCGCCCAAACCACCCGAACCCAAACCCGCGTCGCTCTCCGACGTTGACGCGCCTACTGCAGAAGAAGGTCGACCGATCCCCGTCGTGTTCGGCGTAGTCTTGCTGCGAGGATCAAATGTCGTCTGGTATGGCGATCTGGAAGCCATTCCGATCAAGAAAAAAGGTGGCAAGAAATGACTCGTGACATTATCACCATCGATCATGTGCGCACCGCAGGCATGTGCGTCAATGGCGCTCGCGTTTGGTTCATACGTCACGATCTGGATTTCCGCAGATTCCTGCGCGAAGGGCTTGATGCAGACACCTTGCTGGCAACAGGCGACGCGATGGCCAAGCGCGTAGTCGAGCATGCTCGCCACCAACACATCATGCCGGAGCAACGCTGATGGGCGGCAGCAGCAAAAAACAAACTGTCGGATACCGCTATCGGATGGGGCTGCATTTAGCGCTATGCCATGGACCAGTCGATGCTCTGCAAGAAATCCAAATGGGAGATCGCACAGCGTGGGGCAATGCCGATCGGATCGTGCTGGCCAGCGGACATGGGCTGACCAGACTCAGCATCAACAAACCCAATCTGTTTGGCGGCGACTCGCACGAAGGCGGTGTGGTTGGAGACATCGATGCGCTCTCCGGTCACGCAAGCCAAGGGCGCAACGACTACCTGATGAGCCGATTGGGCAGTGCCATTCCGGCGTTTCGAGGCGTGCTGTCGCTGGTTGCCCGCAAAATCCTGTTCGCTGCCAATAATCCCTACATCAAACCGTGGGCTGTGCGTGTGCGACGCTTCACCGCTGGCTGGCACGAGCAACCGTGGATGGAGTCGAGCGCCGAAGTGCGCTTCTGGGATGATGATGAAGGTCGTGAGATATGCGTGGGCATGAACCCGGCACACATCCTGGTGCAATGTCTCACCGACCCCAACTGGGGCATGGGCTATCCGCAGGACACCATCGGCTGGAGCTTTTGGAATGCTGCGTGGACACTCTACAGCGAAGGCTTCGGACTGAATCTGATCTGGACGCGACAGCAGCCTATCGAGAATTTCATTGGGCAAGTGATTGACCACATCGGTGGCATTCTCTACACCGATCCAGAGCAAGGCACCTTCGAGCTCAAGCTGCTGCGCGACGATTACTGGGTCGAGAGTCTGCCGCAGCTCGGACCCGACGAAATCGTTCGCCTTGAACGCTTCGAGCGCGCGCAATGGGGTGAGTTGCCCAACGAATTAACCGTGGTTTACACGGATTGGCAAACCGGAAGTGATGCTACCGTCACAGTCGAGAACCTAGCTGCAATCCAATTGCAGGGCGGCGTGATCAATCAGCGCCGCGATTACCCGGGCGTCAACTATGGGCCGCTCGCTGCTCGACTGGCCTTGCGCGATCTGCGTGCACTGGGATCGCCTCTGGCGCGCCTTAGCCTGACGGTGGTGCGCAATACCTTAGATCGCGCGCCGTTGCCAGGCGATGTGCTGTTACTGAACTGGCCACGATTGGGTATCGATCAAATGGTCGTGCGCGTAACTGGCATCGACACCGGCACGTTGGGCGCCACCGAATGGCGTATCGAAGCTGTTGAAGATGTGTTCGGCATGACCAACACTGTGCTGTCATCGCCACCGCCGCACTTCGAGGAGCCGACCACCGAACCTTTGCCACCATCACTGGTGCTGGCCGTAGAAATTCCGTACTGGGAACTGGCGCGACGTCTGTCGCGCGCGGATCTGGCCTATTTGACCGACACGGATACCTATCTCGGTGCATTGGCGACTGCGGGAGGAGTCGGGCAACTTAACTGGCAGATGTGCGTAGGTGCAACGAGTGGCGATCTCATCGCCGTTGTAGACGAGGACTACGCGCCACTGCTCAGGCTAGACATGGCTTTGCCTGCGACTGAGTCTGACGCTTTGAACATACCAGTAACCGCCATCACTCAGCCAGAACGTCTGGCCATCGGGGATTACGCCTATTTGGTCGATGCCAGCGGCGCCATTCAGGAGGCTGTCGCCATTTTCGCATTCGACACGGCCAACGCCACCATCGACTTCGCGCGCGGCATTCTCGACACCACACCTCAGCACCATGCACTTGGGACAAGGCTGGTCGGTGTGGGTGAATGGCTGGCATCCGAGAGCACTGAGCGCGCACCCGGTGAGTCGGTGTTCGTCGGCGCAATTCCGCGCACATCGACTGATCAAGGCAGTCCGGTGCTGGCTCTCAATGGCCAATCCATCGTGCCAGAAGGTCGGCAGGCACTGCCTTATGCGCCTGGTCGCATCCGAATCAACAATCAGATCGAACCCCATTCGGTGGCAGGCGATCTTGTCATTGCGTGGGCGCATCGCGATCGCACACAGCAAACCGCCTACCTTGTGCAACAAAATGAAGGCGACATCGGACCGGAACAAGGCGTGACTTACACGGTGCGCATTGGTAATCGTATCGGCGCTACGGTGCATACAGAATCCGATCTGATCGGGACAGATTTTGTATGGAGCGCAGCAGTGGCCGCGCTTGAAACAGGCACCCAAGGCGACCGAATCACCATCGAGA
>Ga0351963_1124_pt1 | contig 8956 bp, 9 predicted proteins | sample TotcelT113001N14_FD_205804 | JGI IMG/M metagenome (GOLD analysis project Ga0351963, IMG submission 205804) | Enriched cells from coal bed in the Powder River Basin, Montana, United States - Total cells T11 rep3 HSBNCT.T11.300.1.N14 ... | reverse complement strand
TTCCACTCTGTAAGGAAGGCTGTAGTAAGCCTATTGGAACAAGCTGGGGTAGGGGAGAATGTCACTGCTGACATCGTAGGACACGATAAGCCAAGGATCACCTATGGTCTCTATTCATCTGGCACAAGCCTAGAGCAAAAAGCCGAGGCATTAGCGAAGGTGAAATACCGGGGTGCGTTAGCAACCCCCCAATGAATAAAACTCTTACTTGAGGTGACCATGCCATTAGACGAATTCCTTAGTCAATACACCTTCGATGTTGATGCGTCGATTAAAGACTGCACCATCAAGATAGACACCAGTGCAGGGTTTGGATACTTCAGAGGTGTCTCTGAAGGTGATGACACATGGGGAGTGCTGACTTTCAAGGGAAATGAGTTGGTCAACTTTGATGAGACCATCATCATTCCCAAGAAAGTCATTAGAGCACTGGTAAGGAAAAAATACCGGGTAGCTGAGGAGCTTAACAATTGGATTTGCTGAGGCTCTACAGGAAGCCACAACGGGCGGCAACCTTAGCAGTCATCCACATGCCACGGACATTCACCAAGGTCTCACCCATGTTGTCCTTGCGGGTCTCATAACCCTTAGAGGCAATGATTGCTTCAGGGGTTGGCGGGACACTTCCCATGAACTTATCGGCAAGGGAGTTCCAGTAGTTCATCTTCTTACCGTAGACCTGACCGTTAATCGCTGCCCTCAGTATCGCCTCATTCTGTGGCATCCGAGCAAACTCATAGAAAGCCGGGAGATCGTCTTGAGACAGTCGACAGTTTTTCATTAAGTGGTTGTCTGCCTGAGACTGGTAAGCATCCATTACGAACTGCACACGCTGCCCGGACTCATCAACATCCTTGCCTGATTTATTGGCATAGTCCCTGATCACAGACCCCATTGAGAGATGTCCCAGTGCAACACCAATTCCCAGCCCAGTGACTGTGTCAAGTGTTTGCTGGGGGACATCACCAATTGCATCATTCACAGCCGAGATCAGTTCAGGGTGCATCACAGCCGGGATGTCGTTTGAGTGCTTATTGAGTTCACTAATGTCTTGGTTTGCTTCATCTTCTCTGAGGCTAGGGAATTCAGTGGGACGATAGTAATTCCCTTTTGAATCCACAGCTAACATCTGGGCTTTAACCATGTCCGACACCTTGGCTTGAATACCGTCAATGGTGACCATTACATCTGGGGTGATAACGGGTGAAGGGTGACCGCCTTTGCCCCTTGCTGTGGCTTGCCACGATCCCGGCGCGTGTCCAGTGAGTTCAGATGCGCTTGTTTGGTAGCTGCGTTCTGATCGATCACTGACACCCTGACCATTTACAACTGAGATGGCGGTGACCCCTGAAGATTCGTTGACTTGGATTCCCCCAGTTGGTTGGGCTTCAGGAATTCCAGTGGGGATGTAGGTGGTGTATGAGCTGAAGTTTGACATGCTTTATTTCTTTCAATTGGGTTCACTTGCAGATTCAGTCTGAGGGGAGGCAATCGACATGAGTTGCAAGTGGTGTTTTATTTCGTGATCAACCATCGCGGAAACAAGGTTGTCTAGGTGGTCGCGGTGTGTTGGATCTGCTAGCCATCGCTTGAAGAACAACCTCAGTCGAACATAGCTCTCAGACCGCTTTATAGCCCTCTTACGGGGCTTTCTGCTATTCGTAGGTGTCTGCGTATGGGTGTTCATCGAAGCCTCTCAGAGAGCGATCTAATGCGATTTGGGGCAATAGCGGAAAGCCTTTTCCTGCCCCCTGTCTTTGTGCTTTGTACCTTCGCCAATTTGCTTCTTTGACGAAGATTCTGCCAATGGAAATGGGGAGGGTTCTGTAGTGTTCGATCAGGCGGTCTACTGTGGAAATGATGGTGCCACTCATGGCTTCACCAACCCGATGATTTCATTAATCGTCACAACACGAGGGCGGTGTGCAGAAACGATCTCACCGTCACGGTTACGGTCAAACTGTGCATTTAGAAGGTCTTGAAAATGCGATACATAGCCGTGACAATTTCCGACACCATTAGCCAATAGTTCATCCTTGATGTTCTCGTCAAGATTCAGCGAGAAGGGATTGAATAGCCAGTGGTGGTTGTTGATGTCGTATCGTCCGATACATCCTAGGTGGGGCTTGGTGAGTGAGAAGAGGTTGAGGTAGAGATTCATTGCCAGCCGAATTGCTTCTTCATGGCGGGGTCTTTGTATAGATCCCCTGCAATCTGCAACCCTGCACCTAAGTAGTTAGGCATTGCTGGGGTCTTCAGATTAGCCACTTGATTTGCTGCGTTGGTATCGACATTGACTCGCTGACCAGCAATAGCCATCTGCTTTCTGTCGTTGTTCTCCATTACGCTCATGTTGTATCCCGATCTGTTGTTGGCAAGGTTATCCAACAAAGCAGCAACAGAAAGCCCAGCTACGCCATGTTCACCAGCAGCAGTACGAGAAGTGGCAAGTGCTTCAGAAGCCTTGATGTTGTTCTCGGAAATCTTCTGGGAAGCGTTCTCAGCTTCCTGCTGGGACTGGAGGTTAAGTTGGTTGAAGTTAGAGTTACGGGCAGTTACGGAGTTCTTGTACTGCGTATCATTGGCTCTCTCTTGAGCCTTTGCACCCATTACCCCAGTGGTGACACTAGCTACCGTACTGGCAATGGTGAGGGCTGTTTGTATAGCAATAGGGATTGCTGGTAAGCACATCGTTAGCCCCTTTTTGCTTGCTTGGTGGAGTGGCGGGATGTCTTACTCATCTCCATTAGGATTGCGAATTCGATGTCGATGTCATCTTGTCGATCCTGATTGCAGAGCATCTCAAAGTAGTTGCAGTAGCACATCAAAGCTCTGCGCATAAGGGTACTGCGAGAGAACTTCTTGCCCTCAATATTCTTGAAGTGTGGTGAATGTTGAATCTTTAAGAGGTCTCGCGTGGTGTCGATGTCCAGATGCAACCTCAGTGAGAAGCGAGGGTCACTCTTTTTGAAGGCTGTCTGTAGTTTGTCTTTGTTGGTCTCGGGGGTATTGTCTGAGGGGGTCTTATCGGTATTCATGATGGGGGAAAGTTTTAAAAAAATTACTGTGACAGATAGAGAGACACCTAGTCGCTCAAGGCAACTTCGGGTTGCATCTGAAGGGGAGCTTTGCTAATCGACACAGAAATGTATCGGCAATGGGGTGACTACCTGAAGACCGCTAAGTTTGGATAAGACTTGGTGTCAACAATAACAATGGGGATGTTCAGAACAAAACACTATTGCTTTTGAATAGTCTTCAGGTAGTCATAAGGTGACTCGTAAGAGATCCTAAGATGGTCTTTACGATTGAATCTTTATGTTGGTGATCATTATGGTTGTATTACCGTAGGAAGAATCTTCAGATCACCTATAGGTAATCATTAGATCTATCTTAGGGTTTAACCAAGACAGGAATTGGCGGTACACAATCTAGGATACCCCCCTTACCCCCCACAAACTGTGGTCGATAAGGCGATTCCCAGAGGTGTACCAAGACAGGCTTGGCGTATACACGAATCTGAGGAGAAACCCCCCGGACTTATTATCCTTATGTCCAACCCGATGAAATCCGGGGGTGTCGTATGTGTCACGCTACGCCGCTACTGCCAGCAAAATCGAGCTTGAGCCAATTCCCATAGAAGCCGCTTCCTGTTGACTCGAAGTCTGGTTTCCAGTGGAATTTACCGCAAGCTTTTTGTATGTGAAGTTCATAACCCCCTAGCTTCAGGAAGAGGTCGGTGAACCCAAAATCGAGCATGAACACCCAGCGATACAGTCGAATCTCAATAGCCATTTTCTTTCCCTTCGTGGTTGATTGTCAGCCATCGGATGATGACCTGAAGGGACAATAGCAACCACGAAGAGTGTTGTCAATTTGTTCATATTTGCAATAATTGCAGATGATCAACTACTGACATTCTTAGGGGAATCTTTGAGCATCCTGTAGATACTCGCTACACCAATTCCCAGTTGTCTAGCAGTGGCTTCCTTGGTGAGACCCTGATTCAGTAGGGCTAATACTTCCCCCTTCTTCGCTCTGGCTTTCGGTGCTCTTCCCTTGTACTTTCCTTCATCCTTCGCTCTGGCAACACCGTCACGCTGCCTCTCTAGCATGATCTCTCTCTCGAACTGACCTATCGCCCCCAGCATAGTCAGCATGAGCTTACCCGTAGGTGTTGCCGTATCTAGTCCAAGGTCTAGCACCCTAAGTGCTGCCCCCTTCTCTTCTAGTCTCTGAGTGATTTGTAAAAGGTGCTGGGTGTTCCTAGCAAGGCGATCTAGCTTGGTGACCATGAATACATCACCCTCTCGAGTGAACTCAAGGGCTTCTTCTAGTTGCTTTCTCTCAGCAACTGAGGAGACTTGTTCGCTGTAAATCTTGGTACAGCCGTTCTCCTTCAATTGCGTAACCTGCACCTCAAACCCTGCAACCTGTTCCAGTGTTGATGTTCGCGCATACCCGATAATCATATCGTCACCTATCAATGAAGTTATAGATGTAGCGACAGTACACTATCAAATATCACAAATCAAGTCTATTGATAGGCTTATTGCTGGGTATTGGGTGCTATCGTTAGAGCAGGGTCTATTGATAGGCAATGCCGTAGGTGTGTGAATTGTGGGGGATGTTGGTGGGGGTACGGGGGGAATCGTGCGCCGCCACTTTCGAGGTACTGTCTCAGATTTTTGTCAATTTTTTATTTGACCCTAGAGACTCCACACAGGAACAGCCGGATGGTCAGGGGTGGGGGGGTGTACGGACATGTCAAAAAAAACTATATATAGTGTTTTCTAAAATTAAAACACCATATATAGTGGTAGTGCAGTACGCGAAGACGCCTAGGCAACTTATCTTCCACCGGAATCGTATGCTCGAACATACGGCGGCTCCGGAGAAAGGAGGTACAAATGACTAGACGCGAAAAACCAAGGAATGAAATACCTGTCGGCTATGTTGAAAAGTTTGTTAGCTTCATAACAACTTCAAACGGAAAACGGCTTTATGCTAAGGCTTACGGCAAGCGTGCTTGGCGTATCCTAGTTAAAGCCTAATCAAAGCCTAGGCGTCTTCGCACTTTCATAATAGGGTAAGTGTCGCCCTGATTCAACAAAAATAAACAACTGTTGTAATCCTCTCTCCGCACCAACTTACCGACCTTCTCAGCAGTTCTATCGTCCATCGTAGGAACACTCTTGGTTTCGATGGTTGTCTCTTGGAGTTCTGAGGGGAGGGACGCTTCGAGTTTCTGTTCGTTGAACCATTGGCGTACATTGGTTGGATGACTTTCTGTCTTGCAGTCGCTACAAGACACCCAGTTCGCAGCTAACCACATGGCGTTGCTACGCACAGAGGCGTCCATATCACCGAACCCAGAGTCAACACACCACTGACCAAACTTCTGATTACTCGGGTGATGTAACCTGCCCCACGCAAGAGCCTCTCCGACTTGTCTCCAGAGTTCCCTCTGTTCTGCTGCTGTGGTTTTGATTCGTGGGACAGAGACAAAAAAAGCTCCACTTGGGAGCCTTTTGGGGTGTGGTAAAAGGGTGTGGTAAATTCACCTTTTCGAAACACATTTACCTTTAAAATCAACAACTTATAATACTGGCGGAGAGGGCGGGATTCGAACCCGCGACAAGGTTGCCCCTGTGCCACCTTTCCAGGGTGGTGACTTCAACCGCTCATCCACCTCTCCGAATGGTGTTCTATCTGGTAAGCCGGAGATTATATCAAAAAATCTTTCTAAATTTCAGAATATTGCTATCAAGTTGAGTCGGCATGAGAAAAGAGCCGTGTTTTTGCGCGCATACCATCGGACCGGGTGCGACCTCTAGTTCTTTGAACCCGACTTACCAGGAAGCAGGCGCTCATACTCGTCATGAACCACCGCATAGCATTCGCACACGCGCTCTTCAAGTTTGGTGCGATCCAGCACGGTGATGCGACCGCGGCCGCGATCAAGTAAGTGATCCATTTGGAGTTGGCCTAAAACTTGGGTCACGCTTTCACGGCGAACACCCAGCAAGTGTCCAATCATCTCCTGCGTCACCTTCAATTGATTGCTGTCGGTACGATCCAGCGTCATCAGAAGCCACCGGCATACTTTTTGATCCAACGAATGGTGCTGGTTGCATACGGCCGTTTGCGATGTCTGGGCAATCATCGCTTGGGTGAACAGCAGCGCCACATGCTGCAGTTGGCCTCCAAGTGAGAATTCGCGCTTCATTATCTTGCGGCTGAGTCGATAGGCTTGACCTGCGCTTTGTACTTCCGTGCTGGTTGGCATGCTATCGCCACCCATGAAAATGGAGATGCCGACCATCCCTTCATTACCAACCAGAGCCGTTTCGCTTGAGGAACCATCTTCCAGCGAATAGATAAGCGAGACAATTCCAGATGTCGGAAAATGCAGATAGTTCACATGATCACCCGACTCCGAAATCGTCCAGCCCAAAGGCATTTCGACCAGTTGAAGGTCAGTCAGTATGCGTTCGTACTCGCTCGCGGGAAGTGATGCCAGCATGCGGTTTAGCTTTGGATCTGGCGATGAGCTGCTCGGCGTTTTACTCTTTGACATAGGAGGCCTAATAGGTTTTGGGTAAAGCGCGAGTGAAGCGACAGCGATTTGAAATGTCTGCAGTCATCGGTAACCAGCTTAAAATTGACGACTAGCGGCCTTCGGCCGAGGGGCGCTGATTATAGCTTGAAATGGCTTCGCCCCCACCCATTGCAAGCTTGGCGCCGATTTGAGAGCTGGTTGGATGTGATTTTTGTGGCGGGAGTCGTTTGGCAGTTTGCTTTATCCTAGCTACCCCGCCTTGGCTTGAACCAAAGCGACTTCACCGGTCTCGGCTAACTAAAACGCCCAACTCAGTTTGGCTGAGGCTGAATGGTTCACGAGGCCGCTACGATACTCGGCGTCATAGCGCACATTGATATTCGTCCCGAACTTGGTCTTATGCTCCAATCCCAATCCTAGACGAGCCTGCCAAGGACTTTGATCGATGCCATGCGTTGTAAACGTTGCCCCCGGTGCACCCGCATATGAAGCCAGAATAGAGGCCTTATTGCTAATCACATCGTACCCAACCCCCGCATTGGCGTTGACCGTAGTTGTACTGTTCAGATTGTGGCTTATTTTGCCGCTTACGCCCAAGATCAACTCGTTCGAGCTGCGGTCAGTGACAGTCAGCAGCAATGGCGAAACCGAAGCCGAACCGGTTTCCCGATAGGCCCGATCCTTGATCCAGATATAGTCAGCACGGATAGACGGCAAGAAGCTCGTTTGCTCGTTAAGCTTGAAAGTTTTTTCCAGGCCAACGCCTGCGGTAGCGGTCAGGCTGTGAAAACTGGCGTCAGCCCTACCTGAGGCGAACGAAATGGTGCGGTGGCCGTTGGTTGTATTCTGGCCAAGGCCAGCCTGATAGGTTAGTTCGGTATTCGCATCCAGCTTACGGCTGCCGTAGCTCAGCAAATGATAAATGTTGATGTTAGCGCTATGTTGCGCGATCGACGAATTGCCTGTCGCACTGCTGTTGGCATAGGAGAAAGCAAAGCCAAGACGACTAACGGGAGAAATTAACGCATCAGCACCGAGTGCTATTCCACCGGTATTGGCGCTATACCCGGAAACGCCACCGCGATCATGCTGCTCGGCCCAGGAACCAAACGGCTGGATCCACATTTCCTTATCGTCAAAAGCCGGGGCAGCCAATGACAACCCATTGACGCCGTCATGACGCGCCTGCACGATGCGGTTGATACGCCCCAGTGCGTGCTGGGCGACGGTGGTCGATCCGCCAGTCAGCAGCGGCAGCGTTTGGCTAACGGCATTTGAAAGTTGTGTTTCCTGTCCGTTTGAGAAGCCTCCAAACATTCCAGCGAGATAACTCGTCGGGTTTTGGGTAAGCTCACTGTCGATGGCCCGTGCTGCACCAATGGCTGTTCGATTGCCCGCGTTAGCGACAATGTTTTGCAATTTGACGGAAGCGTCAGGCACAACCGTCAAGTCGATGGTGTTGCCATCCTTGACCGCGCCGAAATTGAACAGCAAAGCGTTATCCGTAACATTAAAGGCGCTATTGCTATTCAGCGTGCCGGCGCTGATGATGTTTTCCAATTTACCTGAGGTGTTGTAACCGGAACCGATCACATCCACGACGATATTGGCATTGTCAGGCAGCACGACCACCCCGGTAACATTCAGCTTGCCATAGACGCTGCTGCTGGCGACCTTGGTGCTAAATGTACTGCCATCGTTCATTGTTGCATGGTTGGCCACGGTGAGTGTTCCAACCGTATCCCCGGGGGCCAGAGTGCCATATACCGTAAGCGCGCCAGAGAGGCTGCCGCTACCTCGCAATGTTCCGCCGGCAGCAACGGTAACTGGGCTAAGCAAGCTGCCATTAACCACCAGCGTGCCGGCGTTTATCAAGGTGTTTCCGGTATAGGTATCTGTGCCAGTCAGTGTCAATGTGCCTGCGCCCAGTTTGATCAGGCCACCATCCAGTCCAGCACGATAGCCAATATCATTGCTAAAAACTGATGCGTAAGCACTCGGGATATTTGCTTCAAAATCCTCTTCAAAAAGCCCCGGTCCTTTGATTGCCTTGCCCACATCCAGAAGACCCCGCCCCCATTCGACATCCGGATTTACTGCTCTGGTTCCAGTGGTCAGGATGGTCACACTTAAGTTTTTGTTGCTCATCCACGGAAACTGCTCTGCAACGAGTGCAACCGCTCCGGAAACAATAGGGGCAGCAATGGAGGTGCCAGCCTGGTAAAAATAGCCGGTATTGGAATCTCTGTCTGCGCCGAGCATTCCTGTAACAGAAAATGGCTGACCGGCAATTTCGTCACCCCCGGGTGCGGTAATGCAATATTCTTTGCTGATGCCGCAGCGGTTTGTGTAAGAAGCTAATGACGAGCCGTCGTTCGTGGAGGCGGCCACAAC
>Ga0351963_1120_pt1 | contig 9547 bp, 7 predicted proteins | sample TotcelT113001N14_FD_205804 | JGI IMG/M metagenome (GOLD analysis project Ga0351963, IMG submission 205804) | Enriched cells from coal bed in the Powder River Basin, Montana, United States - Total cells T11 rep3 HSBNCT.T11.300.1.N14 ... | reverse complement strand
TAGCGAAGCCGTTTCGACACCAAAATAGGTGTTCCCGATGTTAAACACCAGATCCCCGTCGGCGTCGCCCAAGCCGTAAAAACCTGGTTCCAGCTCAGGAATGTCCGGCCTTGGGTGGCGTTGCAAAGGATCAAGATTGGCCCAGCGCGAACCAAGAATGCGATAGGCCGCCGTCAACTGCTGAGACGCCACCTGCTTGCGATCCATGACCGAACTGACGGGGGCAACCACTGTGCGGAAGGGGCCATGCTTGGCGCGCTCGACATACGATGCGACCACCGGCGTGTGCGGCACATCATGCCGACTCGATCCGTCGGACGCAGGCACATGCTGCATCGCATTGAACCACGCGCGCCAGTTGTCGGGAACGGATGATGGATTGTTAAGATAGGCTTCGTACATCTCCTCGATGTACGGTGCATTACCCGCCGACAGGCAGGCGCTGGTCGTATATTCCTGCATCATTTTGCTCACCTTTCTTCGCGCTTCGCGAGATTAGCGGGTTGCCCCTCCGCCGTTCGGCCTGACCGAGTGGCGGATTGCATTACATGGCAGATTGCAAATTGTGGGTTCAGTGTAACCGATATCGAATTGCGCGCTGTTGACGCACTTCAAGCCTTTCCATCATAACGCGCTGCCCGACAAAAGCAAAAACATTTCGCCAAGCTGCGCGCAATGCTATTTGGTCAACCCCGCTCTTGCACCGGCTTTACATCGCGGCGCGGTTCGCCGGTATACAGTTGCCGCGGACGAGCGATTCTGTGATCCGGATCGGAAATCATTTCCTTCCACTGCGAAATCCAGCCGACCGTTCGCGCCATCGCGAAAATCCCGGTGAACAGCGAGGTTGGTATGCCCAGGGCGGATTGCACGATGCCGGAGTAGTAATCGACATTCGGGTACAACTGGCGCGACACGAAGTAATCGTCTTCCAGCGCGTATCGTTCAATTTCCAGCGCAACCTTGAACAACGGGTGATCTTTCAGTCCCAACTCGCCCAGCACTTCGTGACAGGTTTCGCGCATCAGGGTCGCACGCGGATCAAAATTCTTGTACACGCGGTGGCCGAAACCCATCAGCCTGACGCCTGCGGTACGGTTTTTGACATGCTGGATAAATTCCGGCACCTTGTCGACGGTACCGATCTCCTGCAGCATCGTGAGCGTGGCCTCGTTCGCACCGCCGTGCAGCGGCCCCCACAGAGAAGCGATGCCAGCAGCAATGCAAGCGAAAGGGTTGGCGCCGCTCGAACCGGCGATGCGCACGGTCGAAGTGGATGCATTCTGCTCATGGTCGGCATGCAGGATCATGATGCGATCGAGCGCGCGCGCCAGCACCTCATTGACCTTGTAGTCTTCGGTGGGCACCGCAAACATCATGCGCAGGAAGTTGGCGCCGTATGACAGCTCATGGCGCGGATAGACAAACGGCTGACCAATTGAATACTTGTAGGACATCGCGACCAGTGTCGGCATGGTTGCGACGATGCGCAGCGCGGAGGCTTCGCGCCGCATCGGGTCGCTAACATCACGGGAATCGTGATAAAACGCCGAGAGTGCGCCCACGGTTGCGACCAGCACCGCCATCGGGTGGGCGTCGCGACGAAATCCGCGGAAGAAAAATTGCATCTGCTCATGCACCATCGAATACTGTTGCAACTCGGATACGAAGACTTTCTTCTCGGCAGCATTGGGCAACTCCCCCCTCAGCAGCAGATGGCAGGTATCCATAAAATCGCAATGAACCGCCAGTTGCTCAATGGGGTAGCCGCGATACAGCAACTCTCCTTTTTCACCATCGATATAGGTGATGGAAGATTCGCACGATGCCGTGGACATGAAACCCGGATCGAAGGTGAGCTTGCCTGCCGCGCGGTAGAGCGGGCGAATATCGATCGCATCCGGGCCGATAGTGCCCTTGTAAACCGGCAGCTCAACCGACGGGGTACCATCGGAAAAAGTCAGCGCGACTTTGGTCTCAGATTTGTTCATGGCGCATCCGTGGAAAAAAAGACATCGAAAATAGGTAAACTCTAAATCATAAAGGATAACTGTGCACGACGGGGCCTAACTGACGCTATTTTTCACAAAATTTGCTACGATCAAGTACACCCTGCGAGCTATCAGACTGGCGCATGACCCAACAAAGCGCGAAAGCTTCCATAAAATCGTGCGCCTCCGATTGATCAGGGGAACCAAATGCTTTGGTTTGGAGTCTGAACCGGGTTATGCAAAATAAGTGCCGCACCATGCTCTAAACTCTCGTGAGCGATGATTTCGGTATCCTTCGCATACGCCTTATAATACGCTCTGATTTTCGCGGGCAATCGCTTGTCTATTTAGGAACCCCCCATGACCAAATTCCTCTCAGCACTCTTTTTGATGGCCGGTCTGGCCTTCGTATTGCCGGCCTCATCCGGACAAACAACGCCAAGCGCCCCAAAAAAGTCCGTAAAAAAGAAAGCAGCCAAAAAAAAGGTTGTGGCGAAAAAAGAAGAGACCACATCGGACAAGGAAGATGAAAAAGTCGATACCAGCGGCCACGCAAGCACCCATTACACCTGCGAATTGGGTGACAAACTGACCATCCACAGAAAACCTAACGACGACCAGCAAATCACCGTCCGTTGGCGCAACCGCCTGCACAACCTGCTTCGTGTCAGCACCACGACCGGGGCAGATCGTTTTGAAGGCCCGAAAAGCGGTCTGGTCTGGGTTGGCATTCCATCCAAAGGCATGCTGCTGGACGCGCACAAGGGACGACCGCTCGCCAATGAGTGCATGGACGCCAAACAATTGAAGGCTTCGACCTAATTTATTTATAATTCAAGGTTGCTGTCTATTGGCGTCACAATTGTTACCAATACAACAACCTTTATTGTCCCATCTGGAGAAGTCATGTCCCGCAGTACCCTGAACACCCTCAAGGATTTCAAGCTCTCAAAAAGTCAAAAAGCTCGCTTTTACTCCTTGCCTGCGCTGGAAAAATCGCTCGGCGTAAACCTTTCCCGCCTGCCGGTATCCATCCGCATCGTGCTGGAGTCGGTGCTGCGCAATTGCGACGGCCTGAAAGTGACCCAAGAACATGTCCGGCAACTAGCGAACTGGAAGCCCAATGCCGAGCGCGTTGATGAAATTCCGTTTGTGGTGTCGCGTATCCTGCTTCAAGACTTCACCGGCGTGCCGCTGCTGGCCGATCTGGCAGCCATGCGCAATGTCGCCGCAAAAATGGGCAAAAAACCAAAAAACATTGAACCGCTGGTGCCAGTCGATCTGGTGGTTGATCACTCGGTGCAGATTGACCATTTTCGCGAGAAGAATGCGCTGGATCTGAACATGAAACTGGAGTTCGCGCGCAACAACGAGCGTTACCAGTTCATGAAATGGGGCATGCAGGCCTTTGACACCTTTGGCGTGGTGCCACCCGGCTTTGGCATCGTGCATCAGGTCAATCTGGAATACCTGGCGCGCGGCGTGCACAAACAGAAAACTGCCAAGGGCGAGGTCTACTATCCGGACACACTAGTCGGCACTGACTCGCACACGACGATGATCAACGGCATTGGTGTGGTTGGCTGGGGTGTTGGCGGCATCGAAGCCGAAGCCGGCATGCTGGGTCAGCCAGTTTACTTCCTCACACCGGATGTGGTCGGGGTAAACCTGAGCGGCCGCTTGCGCGGCGGCTGCACCGCGACCGATCTGGTGCTGACCATCACGGAAATGCTGCGCAAGGCCAATGTCGTGGGCAAGTTCGTCGAATTTTTTGGCGAAGGCGCCGCCTCGCTGTCGGTCACCGACCGTGCAACCATTGCCAACATGGCACCCGAATACGGCGCGACCATGGGATTCTTCCCGGTGGACGACAAAACCATTGCTTACTTCAAGGGTACGGGACGCACCAAAGCCGAGATCGACGCATTCGAAGCCTATTTCAAGGCGCAGAAACTCTACGGGATGCCCAAGACAGGCGACATCGATTACTCGCAAACGCTCGCGCTCGATCTCGCCACGGTCGCACCCTCGCTGTCCGGCCCGCGCAGGCCGCAGGATCGCATCGAAATCGGCAAGGTGAAAGCGAATTTTGCCGAACTGTTCTCCAAACCCTCATCGCAGGACGGCTTCAACAAGAAAGTGGAAGACCTCGACGCCGTGTATGAAACCGATGCCGGCGTGAAAGTAAAGAATGGCGATATTCTGATTGCTGCCATCACTTCCTGCACCAATACCTCTAACCCGAGCGTGCTGCTGGCTGCCGGCCTGCTGGCGAAGAAAGCGGTCGACGCCGGGCTGACGGTCGCACCCCACATCAAGACTTCGCTCGCGCCGGGATCGCGCGTGGTGACCCATTACCTCGACGCTGCAGGCTTGTTGCCGTATCTGGAAAAGCTCGGATTTGGCGTTACTGCCTACGGCTGCACCACCTGCATCGGCAATTCCGGCGACCTGCCCACGGGCATGAACGAAGCCATCACGAAAAATGACATCGTGGCCGCAGCCGTGTTGTCAGGCAACCGCAATTTCGAAGCACGCATTCACCCCAACATCCGCGCCAACTATCTGGCATCGCCCCCGCTGGTGGTCGCCTACGCCATCGCGGGCAACATTGGCCATGACCTGATGACGCAACCGGTCGGCCAAGGTAAAGGCGGCAAAGATGTCTGGATTGGTGACATCTGGCCGACTGACGAGGAAATCGCCAGACTGATGAAGTTTGCAATGAACGCCAGGGTGTTCAAGGACAATTACGCCGATGTGAAAGGCGCACCCGGCAAGCTGTGGGAAGACATCAAGGGCGTTGCCAGGGGCGAGGTCTACAACTGGCCGAAATCGACCTACATCGCCGAACCGCCATTCTTTGCCGACTTCACGATGGAACCAAAAGCCGCTAGCGGCAACATTTTCGACGCGCGCGTGCTTGGCATTTTTGGCGACATGATCACGACCGACCACATTTCCCCCGCCGGTTCGATTGGTGAATCCAGTCCGGCAGGCAAATGGCTGCTGGAAAACGGCGTGCAGAAAGCGGATTTCAATTCCTACGGCGCGCGACGCGGCAATCACGAAATCATGATGCGCGGCACCTTCGCCAATGTGCGCATCCGCAATCTGATGCTGCCACCCAAGGCAGACGGGTCGCGCATTGAAGGCGGTGTCACCCTTCATCAGCCAAGCGGCACGCAAATGCCGATTTACGATGCTGCGATGAAATATATCGCCGACGGTGTTCCGACCATCGTATTTGGCGGTCAGGAATATGGCGCCGGATCATCACGCGACTGGGCGGCCAAGGGCACGCAACTGCTGGGCGTAAAGGCCGTGATTACCCGATCATACGAGCGCATCCACCGCGCCAACCTAGTCGGCATGGGCGTGCTGCCGTTACAGTTCACAGGTGGCGACAGCGCGCAGTCCCTCGGCATCACCGGCGAAGAACGGTTCAGCCTGCTGGGGTTGGACGGCGAACTCAAGCCGCAGCAAAAAGTCATGCTGGTGATCACACGACAGGATGGCACCACGCAACAGGCCGAATTGCTGCTGCGCATCGACACGCCTATCGAAGTGGACTACTACCGGCATGGCGGCATCCTGCCGTTTGTGTTGCGGCAATTGCTGGCGGCATAACTGAAATTGGGGTCAGCCGTTTTTTACGCGCAGCGTAAATACCGTTGACCCCACATTTTGACCCGGAATTTTCAACGGCTGAGCCAATTGCGCCTACAATAGCGACTTAGCATCACCCCACCCCCAAAAAAATAATGCGTCGCCCTTCCAAATTCTTCCCGAACAAACTGTCCGCAGATAGCCAGCGCCTGATTTCGCTCGCGCAAGAAACAGCGAAAGCCACCAGCCGGCTGGAGCGGCGCGTCTGGGAAAACAGCATGGCAGCGATTGTGCAGCGCCTACTGAAGGGCAAGCGGCAGGAAGCGATCGACGCCGCGCTGGACAACCTGTTCAAGAACGAACTCAACGCTTACGATATTCTGCTGCAAACCATCGAGGCCGAAAGCGAATCCTGCACTGTCGAGCATGATGGCGTGCAATACGATGTGCTGCTGATCGCCGCACCGGTACTGGCCTGGACGCGCTTTGCGATCCCGGCCGGGCCGTTTCCGCACGATGTTGAGATCATACTGGCAACGCAGTTGTCTGCGCATGTGCTGGCTGACGGCGCTCGCTTGGGACTGGCACCTGCGCTGTATGCCATCGACCAGTTACCGTTCACGCATTCCGAAACTTTTGCCCTGACCAAAAATCTGGCGCAAGTTGCCCTGAAAGGCGCGCCCTTCAAACTGCCGGGCAATCCGCCGGAGACCGCGCCTTTTTTGGCCGATACCCGCTATCTGCTGGCTGCCGTGGCAGCACCTTCCGGCACGCCGCTGTTCCGCTGGCAAACGGCACAAACGCCAGCCAGCGCCGCAACCCAAAGGACCGAAGCGCTCGCGCAATGGCAGGCGCAGGGCGGGCCAAACATTGCGCGCCTGCTCACCGGCTGCAACATCGACCTGCTGCTACCTGAAGCCTATTTTGCCGCCTGCCGCAAGGCCGACATGCAAATCCGTCCGGCATCGATTCGCTCAGCTGTACACTATCTCACGCATACGCTGAGCCTCGACTCGTCAGATCTGCGCGCGGTGGTGGCGGGATTTGGCGACCAGTCCTCCGGCGCGCCTCTGAGCGAATACCGCATTGGTTTTGCAGGCCGCCAAAGCCAAGATATTCTCTATGGCATCGTGTGGCCGCTTTACGGTGAGGAAGAAGGCGATGACGACGCGCCGGCCATCCTGCCTGGCGCCGATCCCAACCGGCGCAAAACCCCGATCGAGGAAATCCTCGCCACACTTCAAGAAACCGGTGTCGCCTGCGACAAGCATCATCAGGAGCGATTCCCGATGGAATTCTGCGATGACTGCGGCGCACCGCTGTTTGCCGACAGCAACGGCAATCTGGTGCACGCCGAAATGCCAGACGATGCGCCACAGGGCGCGGCGCGGCTGCATTAGTTTTACTCGTCACGCATGCTTGAATTGCCCCCGTATTGGAAATATGCCTGTTGCCGCTCGCCCCGTCCATAGAGGGCCGGCGGCGACACCGTGGATAACCCATCAACCGTAAGGCATCCACTTAATAACAAAATGGTCTGCCGGAAAAAAGCGGTAAAAATTAATTCGATGCTGAGCGTTTAGTTTCTGAACCCTTTAATTACTTTTTTTCCGAAGCCGAGCCATTAACGCAATGCAAGCCAGAAGAAAAATTATCTCGGCTGCGATCTCTGCTCCACGAGATCCCAGGAAATACATTTCAGATACCGTAAGCGCTTTATTGCATTTGTTTGACCACGGAACCCATATGAGGGGGACATTAGAGCCGTCCATGATGACAAATGGAAATTTTGTGCCGGCTGGAGGGGGGGAAATGGCGTCTAATCCACGCAACGCGTCATCGTCTTGAATACTTTCATATGGAATAATGTGAAATATTAGGAATAATTCATTTCCCTTAAAATTATCCCGCGTAGGAATTCGGTGATTTTTACTGACAAAATCATTAACAATCGTGGCCACCTTCTTTGCATTGTCGCAATCAATATTATTGATTTTCGCCGTTCTTTCATAGCCGACGAAGCTGGTATGAATGATGGCAAATAGAGTATACGGAACGCACAAACCAAGAAACAAAATTGCCATTGCCTTAGAAATAGTAATGCATTTTTCTTTGATTTTGTTCATCTGCGACCTCACGGCTTTTTGATCGGTGGGGTGATCGGGCCGATAAATATTGTGTTGAATCTATTATCTTTTGGAGCGCCGCCTGCAACCGCTATCCACTGTATTGCTGTCATTGCATCACGGCCATTGGTAAAAACACTTTTGGTATCGAAATTAAATACATCAGACGGAACTTGATAATTTCCGTCTGGAAGAATCTTAATGTTATTCAAACTGCCGTACAAGAAGGCGTCGGCCAACGGACCACCATAATCCGTGTGTTGCCACGCGATGAGTCCTTGGTAGAGGACAAACGGACTTGGCGTTATGGAATAATCCCCCGTTGTTTTATTTTGCACCAATGGGCTTCCCGTGTAGGCTGAAAGATTGACGTCGCTACCCATGCGGTATACGTCTTCTTTCGTTCCTCCAATGAAATGTTGCGCATATTCGCCAACTGTTGGCTCAATCGCATATAACTTCTTTGGATCATAGTCAGGTGGCCACTACCTGTTTGCCGGTAGCAACTGCACCTTTAATATTGGTGTCGCCTCCGGACTCTATAGTCAGTTTGTTGCCGGCATCTACGTGGGTGTTACCGGTGATGTTGCCTTGTGCATCTCTGGTGATGATTTGTCCTTCCTTGCCGTCAAAGGTCGTGCCTTGCCCTGCCTGCACTGCGTTGTAGGCGTTATAGGCTGAGGTGGCCTTCGTTGGTGGTTTCGGTTGCGGCTTCAATGTTGATGTTGTTTTGGGCAACCAGTACCGTGCCTTGGGTACTGACGACATTGCTGCCTTTGAGGTTGATGTCGTTGTTGGCAATGATGACTGCGGTGTTGCCGGACAGCGTGCTGCCTTGGGCTACCGTCTGGTCGATGGTGTCGCGCAGCAGAAGGGCAGCCGCGCCATCTAATATACCCACCTCTGTATTTGAAATATGCCGCATGGAATATCGGGGAAGTGGCATAAAAGCGGACATACTCCTGTGTTTTTAGCTGATGCAGGGCTTGAGTACCGGGTTGTGTTTGTGCCAAAATAAATGCGAGGCTAATTCGTTTAGTGGTTCGATTACTGCGATCATCGTGCGGAACTCCTAGGACTCCGCAGTTTAGGTGCTCAGCAACTCAGCACTCAAGACGATTCCATAACCCAGCCAATAACTCATTTAGCTCATGATTGAGAGATGATCTTCTCTCTTCATTCTCGTCCCAAATTACGAAATCACCTAGCGTTCCCATTCCCCCCATCATGCTTTTAAGGATTGACTTTGTGATGCGAATTCGCTCGCTTGGCAAAACTTCAAGGTTGGAGAGCACATGGATCGCCGACTGCACACCTACCAAATGATTGCTGCCGTGATTTTCTTCAAGCATGGTTTTAAGATGCTCAAACATAACCCTGATAGTTTCAATTTCATGTTCGTTATTCATATCTACCTCATCAACGGAGCGGGGTTACACCAACAGGTGTAAGACCAGATGTTGTTTTTGGAATAAATATCTGAGTCTGCTGCGCTCCAGAACCACCAACGTAAATACCGCCTTGCGAAGCAACCGGACCTTGGTAAACTGTTGTCCCTGCAGGAACCTTGACCGCATAAACTGCATCAATAGGGGATGTGCCTACTAGTGCACCGGTAGTTGGATTTATCCATTGCGGCTTAACTGCGGTGTCTATACGCACCTGTGCAACTGATGTAGGTGACTCAGCAGTAAACCACTGGCCAAGAGGGCTGCCAGTTGATGAGCCACCTCTATAAAGAATGACATCTTCTGTAAGCGCAATTGCTGAATAATTACCCCCTGCGAAATTGGCAGCTGGAATACCGGGCATGTTCGCCAA
>Ga0351963_1118_pt1 | contig 9744 bp, 8 predicted proteins | sample TotcelT113001N14_FD_205804 | JGI IMG/M metagenome (GOLD analysis project Ga0351963, IMG submission 205804) | Enriched cells from coal bed in the Powder River Basin, Montana, United States - Total cells T11 rep3 HSBNCT.T11.300.1.N14 ... | reverse complement strand
GCATTAAGGCTTTTCCTATAACTGTTGGTCGCTAATTGTTTGGAAAAGCTTAGCTAATAGCGAAACCGACTAAATATTAGTCGGTTTTTTGTGTTTCATATGGGAAGCTTGTTTATATCAAAACAAATTTACAAAGGAGAACAAATTGAGCCATCCAATCAAAAAAATAAGCATTGTTTTATTTCTTACAGTTTTTGTTGTAAGTTTTTGTCTGCCAATGCTTATGCCTCAGTCAAAAGCATATGCTGCCCCAGCTGTCACAACTTATGCTATTGGAGATACAGGCCCAGCTGGCGGAATTATATTTTATATCAGTGGTTCTACTCATTATGAAGCTTCACCTGTAGATTTAAGCAATGGAGTTCGATGGCATAACGGTTCTTATTTAACAACGGGTGCTACAGGGACCGTGTGGGGTACTGGTAAAACTAACACTGATTTGATAATTTCTGTACAGGGTGAGGGTACTTATGCTGCGAGCATTTGCAAAAACTATGTATTAAATGGTTTTAATGACTGGTTTTTGCCATCAAATCAAGAACTAATGGCAATGTATTTTAACCTTAAAAATGAGGGTATCGGGGATTTCAGCAATTCTAGGTACTGGAGTTCTTCAGAACATAGTAATTTATATGCCTGGGCAGCTGATTTTTCTTTAGGCGGATCCGCTACTGTATTCAAAAATGATTCTTATGCTGTCAGAGCTGTAAGATCATTTGTAATAGGAGAAACCTTCACCGTGACCTTTGATAAAAATGGTGGAGACACAGATGCTGATCCATTAACAAGCTCAGGAATAGCAAGCGGTGGATATGCAACATTACCAACAACAGAACCAACCTGGGCAGGCCATACATTTACAGGCTGGAACACTCTGGATAACGGATCAGGTACAGCGTTTACTGCATCTACACCAGTCACAGCAGATATCACAGTGTACGCCCAGTGGACAGCAATAACACCCACAACATACACCCTTACCGTGGGCAGCACTGCTGGCGGTTCAGTCACAGTGCCGGGTGAGGGGGATTTCACCTATACTGAAGGTACATTGGTAGATCTTGTGGCTGTAGCAGATGAAGGTTACCAGTTTATCGAATGGACTGATCCGGCAGAAATTTTGCCTGATGACTTGGAAGAAGAGACCACCTTTACCATGCCGGGCCAGAATGTAGCTCTTACCGCAAACTTTGAATTGATTCCACTACGCTACACCCTAGAGATGGCAATATACCCTGCTGGAAGTGGAACCGCTACTGATGATACAAATGAAGGTCCTTATGAAGCAGGCGCTGGGGTATCAATATCGGCATCTGCGGCTCCCGGCTACCAGTTTGTCAACTGGACATCATCGGCAGGCGGCACCTTTGAAGGTGTAACTAATAAAGAGACCATATTTTTTACGCCTGCTGCCAACACAACAGTTACCGCTAACTTTGAGCTGATCCCAGATATCTACACCCTGACCTATGACGGCAACGACAACACGGGAGGCACTGCCCCTGTAGATAGCACTCCATACGAAGCAGGTGACACAGTAACTGTACTTGGCAATACCGGAAGCCTCGCTAAAACAGGCTACACTTTTAGTGGCTGGAATACCCAGGCAGACGGGCTGGGAGAAAGCTATGCCCCAGGTGCTACATTTGATATGCCAGATAACGATATTACCCTATATGCCAAGTGGACAGAGGTCTGCGATTTTAAAAAAGACAAATTAGTAGATTGTGGTATTACCGGTGAAGGATTGAGTTCTGCATCTGGATTGGAAAAAGAATTTAATCCTAAATCCAGTGCAAATGATAAAGCTGGAAAGAAAAAATAGAAAAGTCTAGTATGCTCTAATTCTTTGCAAATAAGACCTCATAAGCAATATGGGGTCTTATTTTTTTGCATAACCAATTATTTTGTAATTAAAAGATAGAATTAAAAGTATTTTATTGAAATGATAAGTGAATCCGAAACCGAGTGATTTTAAAAATGTTAATGTCTTAAAACAAATATAAGATTGAAATTGGTGGGGGTAAACACAGTAACTGAGTAAATTATCTACTATGATTTATCCTTTAAATTGAGTGCATTATCAATTTCTTTCATTATCCTAATGTGGTAAGTTTCTGGAGCTCTATGTTTCCTAGAGCTGGGATGATATGGGTGTTAACATGGTCCTTATATCTTCTCTCAGTGTTAAGAGATAGGCCTCTTCTGTGGGTTTAATACCACCTAGTATTGTATTTTATTTAGAATATAACGAAAGGTTGTAAACTAAATAGAGAAAAATGAATATAATTTTGCAGTATAATACTTGGTGGTCTATAATAAAAACAATGAAAGTCACATATGATAACATACAGACATTTTTATACACCCCAGGCAACTATTTCGTTATCCCAGATTTTCAAAGACCTTATTCTTGGGACAAAGCGAACATTACTTCGTTTATTGATGATCTTGAATCTGTAATGATGGGAAGTAAGAACCATTACTTCGGTAGTATTGCATATATAAATGAAGGAAACAACAGTACAATCGATATGGATACAATATTTTGAGGGTTCGAATCCCGCCGCCTCCACCATATTTTTATATGCAGTTCATTGAGGATCCATATCAAATCTTGTTGCATCTATGATAAATTGTCACGGTTTTGTCACGGACTGAGTTTTCTTTAAAATAAAAACAATGTGTATGTAAAAGTAATAGAAGATCGCGAAAATTGGAGTGGCTGAAAATGTATATGTTTACGAATATTTGATTTTTTGGATACAAGGTGATAACTGGACATGGAAGAGAAACTGATTGCCCCATGTGGGATGAACTGTAGCTTATGCATTGCTTATCAATTTTGGGAAAAAGACTTGAACAAAAAAGGCTTTCACAGGAAATACTGTCCTGGATGTATCCCGAGAGGAGAAAACTGTACCTACATGGCTAATCAATGTGAATTGCTTGGAAAAGGAAAAGTCCGGTTTTGTTTTGAGTGCGAAGTCTTTCCCTGCAAAAGGTTAAAAGCTTTGGATAAACGATACCGCACAAAATACCATATGAGTATGATCGATAACCTTGAATTCATTAAAGGACATGGCATAGAGAGGTTTCTGGTAAAAGAAGAAGAAAAGTGGCGTTGTCCAGAGTGTGAAGAATTTATCTGTGCTCACAATGGACTATGTTTAAATTGTAATATTGAGAAGTTACAGCTGAATAAAAAGTACCGCTGGAATGATTATTAGCTCCGCCGCCTCCACCAAAAATATTATTCTTTAAAAAAGATCTTTTAGATTTATAAGTTCTTTAATAAAATGGTTCGAAACATCGCAGCTTGGATCCACCATTTTAATATCTGCCCAAGCCCATGAGGTCATAGATCCTGGAATCAAATTCGTGGGAGCAAATACACTAAATGTCAAGTTTTTGGCAAGAAGAAGCTGGACAAAAGCAATTTTTAGTATTATCCGACAACCTGCTTCTATGTTTATCGCACCTGCTCTTTTCTTCGTGATCCAAGCTTACAGGACCAGATTTAAATTAAGATTCTAAAAAGGAAAAATAAAAGGGTAAAGGCCTGACCTATTGACTGTTAGAAAATGTCCCTTACAATGTTATAGTGTCAAAAAGGAGGTAAAATGCTATTAATCAAAAGTAGACTTATTAAAACAGCAATAATAATGGTAATCATTTCAGGTCTATTTCTTTTTGCAGGCTGCCTGTCAGGGGAGCTGCCCCAGGAAGAGGTAACAGAGTCTGAACCTCAGGAAGAAGAGGTAAGGGAAGAATCTCAGGAAGCTTCAGAAAATGATGAAGCTGCTCTGGAGTCTGGTGATCCGATCATGCTTGATATTTACTTCATGAAAGTGACTGATACAAGTTTTGAACTTGGCAAGGAGACACGTGAATTCGGGACATTTGGCGGGCCCCAGGTGGACCTAAAAGAAGTGATGGCCGAACTGCTTAAAGGTCCCCAAACAAATGATTTAAGCAGGGTTATCCCGGAAGGAACTATCCTAAAGGGCATCACCCTGGAATACGGTGTTGCTTACGCTGATTTTTCTGAAGAATTGTTGCAGGCCAATGTCGGCAGTGAAGCAGAAGCGGTCCTGGTGGATTCCATAGTTAAAACCCTGACCCAGCTGGAAGAAGTAGATTCGGTACAAATTCTCGTGGAAGGGGAAATTGTCGAAACTATAGCTGGTCATATTACCATTAATGAACCACTCAACTAAGATAAATCTAATTATAGGGCATGGATGTTGATGTTTTAGCACACACTTAATCCGTGCCCCTTAATATTTCTGTGGCTACAGATATTTCTATTTGACAAATTCACAGCTCTCCAGGGCGCACATAGCTGCATAAACCATGCTTCTTTCAATAGGTAAAGTATGATTACGTTAACAGACTTCCAGTATAACTCGATGGTCTTATCCCACTGAAAAATTCTTACAATCCAGTCCCATTATCCAGGCTTATTCTCCAGCGATTGGGCTGATCAATTTCCTTAGATGGATCCTATCTCAATTTCTACTCTTCTGTTTAGGTTGCCAGCTTCTTCAAGAAATATGCCTTCACTATCGACATCGGGTACCTTTAGCTCTATATCTCCGTGTCCGTCAACATCAAACTCCCAACCATCTGCATCATTGTCTGATGCCCAGGACTCGAACCAGTCTTTAACTGCCTGTGCCCTGTCAAGAGAGAGCTTCATATTAGAGTTAGCATCGCCCCTGCTATCAGTATGACCTATAAAGGTGATATTTGCTGTAGGAAGCGCAGCATATAGGTCAGCTGCAAATTCTTCTAGCACTGCATCTGCACCTGACTTTAGAACAGCGCTGCCGGTATCAAAGAGAACATCGCTTGGAAGCGGAGGCGGCTCTTTCATATCGATTTCAGGCATCGCTAAAGGTTCTGCTCCTGGAAGCCTCCAGAGCTCAAGCGGACCTTTTGATCGCGCTACAAGCAAATGTCCGCCATCAGGGGTAAAAGTCACAGCCATTGGGAAATCATTGTCTTCAAAATTCTGGTCCAGGGTAAAAAGAAGCTTCCTTGAAGAGACATCATAGATGGAGGTTGCGGACTGTGCATCTGCCCTGGTCGGTCTTCCAAAAGTTGCTACTGCAAGAAGCTTTCCATCTGGTGAGAAGGCTAAGTCAGGCATTTCCCCAAAAACAGGAAATTCATCCAGCATCACGGCATCAGGGACTGACCACAAACGAACCAGGTCTGCTCCCTCTTCCCTTACTGCTCCAGCCATAAACTCACCGTCTGGTGAAAAACGAAATGCGCTGTTCCTACTGCCAAGGACAATCTCGAGCTGAACGGCAGCAACTATTTGCTCTTCTTCTATATCCCATATATTTACAGTGCCATTATCATCCCAATGAAAGGCTGCTAAATGGGTACCTGCTGGGTTGTAATGTATGCTCCAAACAGCATTAGTATCAGGGGCTGTAAATTCAGCTAAATTTTCTCCATCGTCGGCCCGCCATATCCATATGATGCCTTCTCTTGAGCCTGTCGCAACATTCTGTCCATCTGGCGAGAAAGCAAGACGACTGTTATATCCATCATGCAGCTGTAAGATCTCTTCACCGTCTGCGATGTTTAGTAAGGAGACACCCCCAAGACCTACACCTGCTCCTAGGACAAGGCCGTCAGCAGAGTAGTCAAGGTCTTCAACCGAATGGCGGTTCAGCAGAACATCAATGATCTCTCCATCAGCTAATCGATGGATATAAGTAGTGTTATGTAGTCCGGCAGCCATGCTTTGACCATCCGGTGAGACAGCTATGCTTTGAAGCCTATTATCTTCATACGGGAAACTCCATACCATCTCAGGCTGTCCTTCAACTACTGTTTCTGGTTCCTCAACAATTGTCTCTTCTTCCGTTTCTTCTGCTGGCTCTGATGTTTCAACCGGCTTCGCTTCTTCCACAGCAGGTTCATCTATGATCTCTGATGCTGTGGCAGAACAGGCGGAAGTAGAAATAAGGACTGTTACGATAGCTAAGATAATAATGATAATCTTTGGATTTTTCATTATAGCCTTTCGTTTTTTGACACTTTGGGATATTATACAGTCTTCAATTTATAAGTAAAATAAGTTTTTATTAATAGTATTAATTAATCATCGTAATACTTGATAAATAGACTCTAAGTGAAGATCTAGAGCCAGCCCTTATAAGAGAGCACATACATAAACAAAAAAATGTTATAAAACCTGTGCAAGAGTAGTTTTTTATGAGAAGCTAATCAGAAATATTTTAAAAGCTCAGATCTAAAAGCAGAAGGCGACTTAAATAAGATAGAATTCATGCCTAATTTTCCTGATGCCTTTACAAATTCTTCCAGATCGTCAACATAAACAGTCTCTTTTGGCATAAGATCCAATACATCTAAGGCATGTAAAAATATCTCTTTTTCAGGTTTACGCGCCCCTATTTTGTATGATAACACTCTCTGGTTAAAATTTTTTAAGACGCTGAATTTTTTATCGACCCAGGAAAAGTGCAATTCATTGGTATTTGAAAGCAGCATTATCTTGACCTTATCTTTTAGTTCAAAGATTATCTCAGACATTCCGTCATTTGTGCTAAAGACATCATTATATATGTTGCTGAAATCATCAAATGAGATGTCTACTCCTATTTTTTTGCTGATCGATTCATAGAAAGATTCTGGACTGATAAGCCCTCTTTCAAGGCTATCTTCCAGACTGGAACCGATGATCTTTTTAAAGATATCTTCTTTGGACAAGTCACTGAATCTGGAGAATTTCTTGCATGCTATCATATGGTCTACTTTTAAGACTACATTGCCCATATCAAATACAACCGCTTTTATCGGATTTAGATTATCAACCATATCTCTCTATCTATTTTTTTACGATCTCCAGATGATCTACACATCCCAGGTACGCACACCGAAACGGCTTAGATATACTGGGATGCTTTTATACATCGGATTAGCCTTCTCAATTTCTTGGATCATATCTCTTTTTTGACTGGATTTTTCACCGCATAGAAGAGTAAGGGAACCTCCTTCTCCTCCTGCACCATTGACTTTCCAGCCGATTGCGCCGCTCTGCTTTGCGATCTCGATTATTTCAGTGATGCTTTTACTTATAAGAGCAGGATTTAATTCACGTTGTGCTTCAGTATTGATTATCATCGAACGTCCCAGAGCATTGAAGTCTGCAGAGTATACTGCATCGCGGGCTAATTCTGCTGTTTTACGCAATTTCTCCAGTTTTGGGTTATCGGGTCCGGAATCTTCTAATTCAGATATTACCATTTCATGCACGGCTGAAGAGCTGTGGGATTTTCCCATAAATATCAAAACCAAGCGCCTCTCTAATTCCCACCATGTAGAGTTAGGGATAAATATCTGCGATACTGTGGCATAGGGGTACTGATACATATCGATATAATTGATACCTCCATAAGCGGAACATAGCTGGTCTTGTATGCCTGATTGCAGATGAAGAAGATCTGTTTCTACCTTGTGAGCCGCATATGCTACTTCATGCTGTGTCATCCTGCCGGCGCTAAGGCAATCCAAGGCTCCAATAAGTGCTACGGTGACTGCCGCTGATGTACCGGTCGAGCAGCCTGCTGGAGCTTCCGAAAATATTGAGATCTGAAGCGCAATATCTTTTGGGATCTTCATATACTCTATAGCTGCTTCAAGCAATGGATGCCTGTCCCAGCCGGATATATTAGGTTTTAGACTATACTTGTCTCCAAAATTTTCAGCAAACAGGGTAATGCGGTCTTTCCTGCAGTTTAATGGAAAGATCTCGATCTGAGTCTCCACATATGGATAAACGCCAATATTAAAGACCTTGCCGTGTTCTGCAAACCATGTATCAGTCCACCCTCCATTATCGCATATTCGAATTGGAGCCACGCTATTAACTACCTTAAGCCTATCTTGACAGTCTCCGGATTCCAATTGTCCCTCTCTTGTCACTATGATATTTGCAAGAAAGTATATCATATAAGATCTGCAATTGACAAACATCCTGCGCTGATAATTAACCTCACAAGTCTTAGGGATAATCCATTCTTTTAATGCAAGCTATTGCCGGTAATCAAACTAAATTATGCGCGCTTAACTGAGAGCTCCTCTTATAAGAGATTCTAACTATTTATCTTTTAGTATATAATATTTATAAAGCTATTATGTTTTCCACAGGTTTATAGCTTTTAAAAAAAGAATGATTTTGGAAAAGTTAATCTTTAGAGAAAGAGGTATACAATGGCTGTTATAACTATTTCCCGACTTGTCGGAAGCAAGGGTACAGAAATCGGAAAAGAAGTCGCAAAACGTATGGACTATGATTATGTTGATAGAGATCTGGTCCAGGAGATAATGAACCAGTATGGTGAAATCGAGTTCCAAGATATATATGATACTAAACTTAGCATCTGGGACAGATATTCCGGCATTACAAAGGGTCTTCTGGATTTTTATAAAAGAGTGATGCTTTCAATTGCAAAGTCGGGTAAGGTAGTCATTATTGGTCGAGGAAGTTTTGTCAGTCTTGGAAAATATACAGATGTCTTAGATGCAATGATATATGCTCCAATGGATATAAGGGTCAAAGCGATCATGGAGATGAGGGATATTGAAGATGCCGATGAAGCAGAGAAGTATATAATAAGCAAGGAAGAAGTAAGAAAAACTTTTATTGAGCATACTTATAACGTCAGATGGAACCAATATGATAATTTTGACATGGTCTTTAATACCGGAAAACTTAATCCAGACCTTGTAATCGATACAATTGTAGCAGCTGGTAAAGAACTTGAGAGTAAAGTAGCGCTTACTTCAGGCTTAGTTACTTCGGACATCGAAGCGGATAAAGTCCTTGATAATACTGTTAAAAATATTCTTAAAAGATAATATTTTGATCCATCCTTGATCACCAGATACCAATGGGCCGAGTTATCTAAATAAAACTCCGATCTGTCTTATCGGATTGGACCAGGTCCTCTTTTGGCAGATTCTTGATTCTGCGATGTCCCTGATGTCAGATGATGATAAGGCAATTACTGGCTATTTCAAACAAATTTTAAATAATGATATGAAGCATTAGGAGATTTTTTCTTCAGATTTTGGATTTCATTAAATCCTGGACTCTGCTAACCTATAACTTTAAGACTTTCTTTTTATAGTACTTGTTAGCAAGCCAAATCATTACAAACATAAAAATCAAAACTTCACTGAAGCCAAGTATTGAGATCATAGGTAATTCAAGTCTATCTTTAATCAATGTGAATAATTGTCCCATTGGTTGAAAAAGAGGCCAAAGGATCAATATGTTCTTAGTTATCCTAAAGACAACCGAGAACATGATGCCAATAAAAAATAAAAATCTCATTTCAGCAAAATCCATACCGTAGCCTATATGATAGGCGGCATAAAGCAATGAGCCGATAATTATTGCAGGGATTATTCCAAATGCTTCTTCAATTCTTAAAAGTACCCACCCCCTCCAGAAGACAGCTTCAAAAAAGCCAATTGATAATGCCAGTATGATTAATGGTAAAAAAGTCTTCATATCGGAAAGCGGAGATCCATAAAATGTCTGAAAATATTGAAATAAAGCAAATACTATTTGAAGGATAATGCTTGCAAGCCACCATTTTAGTGTAAGGCCAAGATCTGAAATGGGTCTTTTTCTTATAAAAACCATCCAGAACAATGGCAGCCCAACTCCAAAAAGCATAGCACCTACTACAC
>Ga0351963_1117_pt1 | contig 9745 bp, 7 predicted proteins | sample TotcelT113001N14_FD_205804 | JGI IMG/M metagenome (GOLD analysis project Ga0351963, IMG submission 205804) | Enriched cells from coal bed in the Powder River Basin, Montana, United States - Total cells T11 rep3 HSBNCT.T11.300.1.N14 ... | reverse complement strand
CCTGTTCAATCCGGTGCTGGTCGGCCCCGCGTTCCTGGCGGTGGCTTATCCGCGTCCGCTGGCTTCGGGATATGTGATCCCGGGCCAATGGCCTTGGGGCAGGCTGACCGAGTATGCGACGCTGGCCAATACGGACGCCATCTCGGGGGCCACGCCGCTGTCGCTCGGCAAGCAGGGCCAGTTCGGCGATCTGATGGAGATGCTCGTGGGCAGTATCAGCGGGAGCGCCGGCGAGACGTCCGCTCTGGCGATTTTGATCGGCGGCGTCTTCCTTTGCATGGTACGAGTGGCAAACTACCGAACCGTGGCCGGGATTCTCGGAACGGTATTCGTGTTTTCGGCCATCTTGCACCAAGCCGATCCGTCGCGATTCGGACCGCCGTTGTGGCATCTGCTGGCCGGCGGACTTTTCCTGGGCGCGTTCTTCATGGCGACCGACCCGGTGACCAGCCCGGCGACCAACGGCGGCAAGTGGGTTTATGGCATCCTGATCGGCGCGCTGGTCGTGCTAATCCGCAATTTCAGCGGCTGGGTCGAGGGCGTGATGTTCGCCATCCTGCTGGGCAACCTGGCCAGTCCGTTGATCGACGAGGTCTTCATCGGGTTGCGTATGCGGAGGCTCCAACGTGAACAATAACGTGTATACGATTTGCTACGCCGTCGCGATCGGAGCGCTGTGTGCCGGACTGCTGACCGGCGCCGCGGAATTCACGGCGCCCTACCGCGAAGCGAACCAGCGGGCGGACGCGATGCGCAACATCCTGGCCGTGTTGGAAGTTCCCATCGGGCCGCGGGCGACGGCCGACGAATTGACGCGTGTGTTCGAGCAGCGGGTGCGCGAGGAGACGCTGGGACCGTTGACCGTCCATCGTTTGCTGGGCGACGACCCGGAAGCGGAGCCCGAATTGGTGGCCGTGGACGTGGTGGGACCGGGGTTGTGGGGACCGATCCGCGGTTTTGTTTCCCTGGAGCCGGACTGGAACACGATCCGCGGGGTGACGTTCCACGATCACCAGGAGACGCCGGGACTGGGGGCGGAGATCTCCGGCGAAAGTTTCCGCGAGCAGTTTCGCGGCAAACGGTTGTTCGCCGACGACGGGACGCCGGGGTTGCGCGTGGTCACCAGCAGCGCGCAGGGGCCCTTGGAAGTGGACGGGATCTCTGGGGCGACGATCACCTGCGACCGGGTCGCAGATTTAATGCGCAACCTAGCCAAGCAGATTTCGGAGGAGCGACGATGAGTATCGCCAACGTAGAACCCTCGGCCGGCGCGGAGAGTTGCGGCGGTTGCGGGGGAAAAGGATTCTGTGACGGCAAGGGGCTGGCCACCTTTAAGGAAAGCTCCTGGACGAGCAATCCGGTGGCCGTCCAGACGCTGGGTATCTGCCCGACACTGGCGGTCACCACCCGGCTGGAAAATTCGCTGGTCATGGGCCTGGCGATGATTTTCGTCTGCGTGGGCTCGTCGTTCATGCTGTCCTTGCTCCGCCATACGACGCCCCGCCGCATCCGGCTGATCGCCTCGGTCGCCATCATCGCCACGTTTGTGATCCTGATCGACCAGTTCCTGAAGGCGTTCTACTGGGAGATGTCCCGGCAACTTGGCCCGTACGTGGGGCTGATCATCACCAACTGTATCGGGCGGAGGCGTTCGCCATGCAGAACAAGCCGCAACTGGCCGTTGTCGATGCGCTGGCGGCGGGGATCGGGTTTGCCGGCATCCTGGCGATCGTGGGTTTCTTCCGGGAACTGCTGGGCGAAGGCACGTTGCTCGGTTTTACGGTCCTGGATCCGCAGTGGTACACCAAGAACCTGGTCATGGTCCTGGCTCCCGGCGCATTTGTCGTGATGGGTTTTCTGATCGCCTTTTTCAACTGGCTGCAAGCAAAGAACGTCGGAAAGGTCTGACCGATGCCTGAAACACCATCTCTATTTGCGATCGTCCTGACGGCCGCGCTGACGAACAACATCCTGCTGGGCAAGTTCCTGGGCATGTGTTCGTTCCTGAGTTGCTCGAAGCAGATCAACACGGCTTGGGGACTGGGGGTCGCGGTGACCTTCGTCCTGACGGGCACGATCATGGTCAACCACTTGGTTTACCACTACCTGCTCGTCCCGCTGGGGCTTCAGCATCTGATGCTGATCATCTTCATCGCGGTGATCGCCGGTTGCGTCCAGTTTGTCGAGATGTTCATCGAACGCTTCAGCCCGCGTCTGTATCACGCCTTGGGAATCTTCCTGCCGCTGATCACGGTCAATTGCGCGATCCTGGGCGCGGCGCTGTTCATGGTGATCGACGATTACAATCTGTTGGAAACATTGGCCTTTGGGTTCGGCTCGGGGATCGGCTGGCTGCTGGCCATTGTGTTGTTGGCCGGACTGCGGAAACGGATGGGCTACAGCGATCCCCCCAAGCCGTTCCGGGGTGTTGCCATCACGATGATCCTGACCGGGATCATGGCGTTGGCGTTCATGGGATTCGCGGGCATGGGACAGTGAGGCGACGATGATTTACGTGTGGGCGATTCTCGTATCGACCGGGATCCTGGCCGCACTGGCCATCCTGTTGTTGATCGCCGAGCGTTTGCTGGTCAACTACGGCGAGTGCAAGTTGCGCGTCCAGGAGAGCGAGCGGGTGCGCGAAATCGACTTGACCGGCGGCCAGACGCTGCTGGCGGTGCTGCAGGACGCCGGGATCGAGGTGCCCGCGGCCTGTGGCGGCAAGGGCGCCTGCGGGTACTGCAAGGTCAAGGTGACCGAGGGCGGCGGGCCGGTACTGCCCACCGAGGCGCCGTTCCTGTCCCGCCGGGAACTGACCGACGGGCTGCGGTTGGCCTGCCAGGTCAAGGTGAAGCAGGACGTGAATTTGAAAATTCCCGACTTCCTAGAGGTCGTCGAGAGCATGGTCCGCAGCCACACCTTCGATTCCACCAAGCGTTGGCACTTTCACATCGAGGGAGACAATGGACAAAGTAAATCTGCAGGAGGTTGACGGACTGTTGGCCAAGCACAAGGCCGGCGGCGGAGGACTGATCGAGCTGTTGCAGGAGATCTCGGCTCGCTATCAATACGTTCCCCGCGAAGTGGTCGAAAAGATCAGCGCCGAACTGCACGTGCCGCTCACCCAGTTGTACAGTCTGGCCACGTTCTACCAGTCGTTCAAACTGTCGCCGCCGGGCAAGCACCATGTTTGCGTCTGTACGGGGACGGCCTGCTATGTCCGCGGGGCCCCGCGTCTGATGCAGACGCTGCAAAAGGAACTGCAGGTCGAACCCGGCGAAACCACGCCCGATGGCAAGTTCACCTTTGGCACGGTCAACTGCCTGGGCACGTGCGCAATCGGGCCGGTGGTCACCGTCGACGGCCGCTACTACGCCAACTTGACGTCCGACGCCGCCTCGCGGCTGATCCAGAACATCGACGAGATCCAAGCGGACCAGCAGCAGGCGGCCGCGTGTTGCCACTCGAGCGAATGCGGACACGCGGCCGATGCCGGCGCGGCGGGTTCTGGCAACGGCCGACCGGAAAAGCTGCCCTTCTTCGCTTCCGCCGAGGAAATTCATGCCCGGATCGAACGGTTAGAGGCCGCGCGCGATCCGGATCGCACGGCGGTCATCGTTTCGGGTGGAACCTGCGGGTTTGTGGCTGGGGCGCGGGAGGTGTACCAGGCGTTGGCCGCCGAGATCGATCGCATGGACCTCGCCGACCGCGTGGACCTGAAGCTGACCGGCTGCCACGGCTTCTGCGCCCAAGAGGTGCTGGTCGTGCTCCGCCGCGGCGGTCAGGAGTTCCTGTACTGCCGGGTCAAGCCGGAGGACGCCGCCGAGCTGCTGGAGACGAGCGTGATCCAAGGCGGACTGCTCGAACGGTTGCTGTACCAGGTTCCGGGTGGCAACGGGGCGCGTATCGCCGAAAAAGACAAGATCCCCTTCTATGCGCATCAGGAGCGACGGCTGCTGCTGAACAACAACCGCATCGATCCGTTGAGTCTGGTCGACTACCTGAGCTACGGCGGCTATCGCGCGCTGGCCAAGGCGTTGGAGAGCGAGCCCGCCGAGGTGATCGGCTGGATCAAGCAATCGGGACTGCGCGGGCGGGGCGGCGGCGGGTTTCCCACCGGGCGGAAATGGGAGATGGCGCGCGCGAGCACCGAGGCTTTGTCGGACAGCGCCGAAGGCGAATTTCACTGCTATATGGTCTGCAACGCCGACGAAGGCGACCCGGGCGCGTTCATGGACCGCAGCATCCTGGAAGGCAATCCCCACGCGCTGATCGAGGGCATGGCCATCGGCGCTTGGGCGATCTCCGGCGAAACGTCGGCCGTCTGCCAAGGCTATGTCTACGCCCGCAACGAGTATCCGCTGGCGATCGAACACTTGCAGACCGCGATCGCTCAGGCCCGCGCCGTGGGGCTGTTGGGCGAGAACATCCTGGGCACCGGGTTCTCGTTCGATCTGCGGATCGTCCGCGGCGCCGGGGCCTTTGTGTGCGGCGAGGAGACGGCGCTGCTCGAATCGATCGAAGACCGCATCGGCGAGCCGAGGATTAAACCTCCGTTCCCGGTGGTGCAAGGCTTGTGGGGGATGCCCACCGCGCTGAACAACGTCAAGAGCTGGGCCTCGGCGACGATGATCGTCGACAAGGGACCGGAGTATTTCGCCTCGGTCGGGCCGGAGAATTCGCGGGGAACGGCCGTCTTTTCGCTGGTCGGAAAAGTCGCGAACACCGGGCTGATCGAAGTGCCGATGGGGATGACGCTGCGCGAGATCATCCACGGCATCGGCGGCGGGTCGCAGAGCGGCAAACCGATCAAGGCCGTGCAGACCGGCGGGCCCTCGGGAGGCTGTATCCCCGCCTCGATGCTCGACATCCCCGTGGACTACGAAGCGCTCACCAAGGCCGGCACGATCATGGGCTCGGGCGGCATGATCGTGATGGACGAGACGACCTGCATGGTCGACACGGCCAAATACTTCGTCCACGTCGGGATGGAGGAATCGTGCGGCAAGTGTACGCCCTGCCGCGACGGCCTGCAGCACATGCACTTCATCCTGCAGCGGATTACCGAAGGCCGAGGGCAACCCGGCGACATCGAGTTGCTGCAACAGATCGGCAACCATATCCGCGAGCTGTCCTTCTGCGGACTGGGCAAGACGGCCGCCAATCCCGTGCTGTCCACGTTGCGGCACTTCCCCGACGAGTACGAAGCGCACATCCACCGCAAACGCTGTCCGGCGGTCGTCTGCCGGGAACTGGTCTCGTCGCCCTGCCAGCATCTGTGCCCGATCAGCGCCGAAGCGCCGGCCTACATCGCGCTGATCGCGCAAAGCCGTTTCCGGGAAGCGTTCGAGTCGATCACCAAAGACAATCCGCTGCCGAACGTCTGCGCCCGCGTCTGCCACCATCCGTGTGAATCGCGGTGCCTGGCCGGGCAGTCGGGCGAGGCATTGGCGGTTCGCGCACTGAAACGTTTCGCCGTCGATTACGCGATCCAGTCGGGCATCTATCCCCCGCCGCCCAAGCCGGCGCCGACCGGCGAGAAGGTGGCCATCGTCGGCTCGGGGCCAGCGGGCTTGATGGCCGGGTACTACCTGGCGCAAAGCGGCTACCGCGCCACGATTTTCGAGGCATTGGACGTGCCGGGTGGAACGCTGACCGTCGGCATCCCCGCCTACCGACTGCCGCGAGATCTGTTGGAAGCCGACATCGAGAACGTGCGCCGCGCGGGCGTCGAGATCCGCACCGGCGTACGCATCGGCCGGGATATCTCGTTCGACGATTTGACCCACGAATACCAGGCCGTGTTCATCGCCACCGGCGCTCACAAGTCGCGCAAGCTGGGCATTCCCAACGAGGATGCCTCGGGCGTGCTGGATGCCATCGAATTCCTCAAACGAATCAACTTGAATGAACCGGTGCAGGTCGGCGGCCGGATCGGCGTGATCGGCGGAGGCAACGCCGCCGTCGACGCCGCTCGCGTGGCCTTGCGGCTGACCACCAGCCAATCGGTGCAGGTGATCTATCGACGCACCCGCGCCGAAATGCCCGCGTTTTCGGAAGAGATCGATGCCCTGGTCGACGAGGGCGCGGAATTGCAACTGTTGACGGCGCCGGTCGAAGTGCTGACGCACCTCGGCCGCTTGTCGGGCCTGCGCTGCATCCGGATGGAATTGGGCGAGCCGGACGACAGCGGCCGGCGCAAGCCCGTGCCGGTGCCGGGTTCGGAGTTCGACATCCCGCTGGACACGCTGTTGGTGGCCATCGGCGAAGATCCCGAGGTCCAGTTCCTGGGCAAGGGTTCCGGAATCGAGGTCTCTCGCCGCGGTACGGCCGTGGTGGCCAAAGAAACACAGGCGACCGGCCGGGCCGGAGTGTTCGCCGGCGGCGATGTGGTGACCGGCCCCGACACGGTGGTCGCCGCAATGGCCGCCGGAAAGGTCGCGGCGGAGATGATCGCCAAGTACCTGCGCCACGAGGCCCTTGAACGGCATTACGAACCAGTTCGTCCGTCGAAATACGTGCCGCCGCTGCCCCCGGCGCTGCCGGACACGATCCCGACCCATCGGGCCACGATTCCGCTATTGCCAGTGACCGCGCGGCACAGCGGCTTTGCCGAAGTCGAACTGACGTTGACGGAAGAACAAGCGGTCCACGAAGCCAGCCGCTGCCTGCGCTGCGACCTGCAGACCGAAGACGCCAAGAGGCAGTTGGTGAGTTTGACGTGATCGAGTCCACGGCCGGAGGCTGAGTTAGGTGGAAGATTAAGTGAAAGAGTAAGTGAAAGAGTAAGTGAATATCACATGAAACACATTTCGCTAACCGTAGACGGGACACCGATCTCGGTGCGGGCGGGCACGACCGTGCTCGATGCCGCCTTGCGGGCCGGCATCCACATCCCGCACCTGTGCCACCACGAGAAACTCAAGCCGGCCGGCGCCTGCCGGCTGTGCCATGTCGAAGTCACGACGGCCGCGCGCCGTGACTTTCTCCTGCCGGCCTGCGCGTCGGCCGTCGAGGAGGGCATGGAGGTCAAGACCGACACGCCGCGGGTCATCGCGGCGCGGCGGTTCATCCTCGCCCTGCTGCTGGCCCGCGCTCCCCAACCGCCCAAGCTGGTCGAACTGGCACGCGAGCAAGGTGTGGAACTCAAGGCCGATGCCAGCGATCCGTTGCTGGCGTTCCTGCACGATCGCGTCGAGCGGCGCAAGGCGGAGGTCGGTGCCGATCATCTGTCCTGGTGCATCCTGTGCGGTCAATGCGTTCGCGTCTGCGCCGAAGTCGTCGGCCGCAAGGCCATCGGCAGCGCCTACCGCGGCCCCAAGAAACGCATCGCCACCCCCTTCTTCGACATCTCCGCCCCCTGCATCGGCTGCGGCTCCTGCGCCCACGTCTGCCCCACCGGAGCCATCACCATCTCCCCCGCCGATTGAACCCGTGGCACGACCGCCTCGCGATGCAGAAAAAAGACATTCAGAAAAAAAGGCATTCTACTTTTCTGGGTGTATGCGTTGTGTTACGTTGGTTTCATGCCAAGAACATCGCGAGCCTCGCGGGGCGGGTACGTGTACCATGTGATCAATCGCGGGAACGCCCAGAACAAGGTGTTCCGGAAGCAGGACGAGCATTACCTGACCGTGTTACGTACGGTACGTGGAACGTAATGCGTTGGGGGCAGACTTGGTGCCTCGAGCGGAAGACTGGCCGTGGTCGAGTCTGCTCATGTCGCCTGAGTCGTGTCCCGAATGTCCCGAAGGCTTGCTCCACCTGGGACCGGTCGCCAAGCGCCGGCAGTGGCTGCAGCACGTGAACCGTGTGGAGACGAAAGGCGAGCTACAGCGTCTGCGTCATAGCGTCAACCGAGGAACACCTTTTCGATCCGACCAGTGGGCCGCCTCTACCGCCGCCACGTTGGGCCTGGATTCCTCGCTTCGCCCCCGCGGTCGTCCTCGAAAAAAAGAAGAATGTCCTTGCGCTACGTACGCTTCGCGTTCTTCACGTTGCTGGAGCACCGAACTCACCCTGAGCTTGATGGAGAAAGCCCGCCACTGGTCGTGGCCCGCGTGACACCCCGCCGCTGGTCGCCCGGTCGCCGCGCCGGCCGCCTACGTTTGAATTGTGGGAAGAAACGGACTTACCTTGTGGTATTAGAGAAGCCTGCTAGGATGTCTTCGATATCCCCCAGAATCCAATCTTCGTCCGCTGAGCCGGTCAAGAGGTCTACGTCTTCGTCGTCAGACAACGTTTCCCCGGGCACCAGACGATACGGTTCGTTTTCGGACGACAACGCAGCCACTCGATCGGCAAATTCGCCTGCAGAATTCCATTTGTTCAACAGCGCCAACAAGGCGGCATCGTTGGCAGGCTGACCACTCGACCAATCCGAATCGTATGCAGTGCGACCGCCGATCAAGATGTCCTCGCCACCGTTGGCAATAATTCGATCCGCGCCGCTGCCGCCAATCAGGATATCTCGAACGCCACCGCCGACGATGTGATCGTCGCCCGATCCGCCCAGGATCATGTTGCTTCCGCCGCCTCCGATCAAAAGGTCATCACCGGGACCGCCATCGATGATCGCTGGGATGTCGATACTGCCAGCAATCGAAGCATGGTCGTCGCCGTTACACAGGACGATGCGAATCAACTCGATTTCTGCCGCAGGAAAGGTCTTGAAATTGCCACTTGGCAGGAAGTTTGCATGTACTTTAAACAAACCATTTCCCTGTTGATTCACCATGACCTGATCGTGCTGGTCGGTGCCGATGATTTGCAAGACTCCGTCCAGCACGCCGATCCCTGTGATTATGGCGATCGTGCTAACCTGCTGCGAAGCAGCACCATCGTCATCCATGACTTGAACCGTCACCTGATAGATGCCTCCATCCTCATACCGGTGACCGGCGGTCAGGGAACGAAGGCCAAGAGGTACCGTGAATTCTTGAGGCGAGCTGCCGTCGCCCCAATCCACGACTACCGTATGGTGATCGAGTATTCCGGGATCGGCGAACTGGACGGTGAAGATCTCGCCGAATTGATTTTCGACAAGACCGCCGCAACTGGTAACCGACCGCGACAGCGCAACGATCGAGGGAGACACATTGTGTACCGTCAACTCAAACTCAACCGAACTTGCCTCCCCGTCGCTATCCGTAGCCGTGATCATAACCGTCTGGCTGTCATCCGGCCCGTCAATCGTGTCGAAGGACCAGCTCCAAGTACCGTCGCCGTTGTCCACTACGGAACCTACCGACGCGGTCAAGAGCACATCGTCCAGGCCGGGGTCAGCGACAGTGCCGGTATTGCGTGCCGTTTGGGATTCGTCCACCACAATGTTGGCGAAATCCACCGTGACGATCGGCGCTACGTTCAGCACCACGACCGTGGTCTCCACGATGGTCTTGTTACCAGCGACATCAACAACCCGCAATTGAACGTCGAAAATCGCTGGTCCGTCATAGGCTTCGAACGCGGCTGGATTCGCGCTGTCGAAAACTTCCTCACCGTCCAGCGACCAAGCGGTCGTCAGAATGCCGGACAGTGCATCGTACGAGGCGCTGCCATCCAGCAAGATCGAATCACCTTCGTTTATGATGAACGGTCCATCGTGAACCGCGACAGGGGCTGTCTTGTCGATGCGCAGCGTCAACGACTTTATGACTTCCGCGTTCGAAGCCCGATCCACGGCGTGGAAACGAATGGTATGGATTCCTTCCTGGGCGATCGTCAGTTCGGCGGTGTCGCCGGC
>Ga0351963_1071_pt1 | contig 9766 bp, 10 predicted proteins | sample TotcelT113001N14_FD_205804 | JGI IMG/M metagenome (GOLD analysis project Ga0351963, IMG submission 205804) | Enriched cells from coal bed in the Powder River Basin, Montana, United States - Total cells T11 rep3 HSBNCT.T11.300.1.N14 ... | reverse complement strand
TTGGCCAAACAAGTTGCGCACTTCTTCATCGCAGGAGGAGGGCGGGGAGCGCGACTGGTCGGTGACTACCAAGCGGTTCGAGGGAAAGAATGGAAAGCTTGAAAGGTTGATTGCCTGCCGGGTCGAATGGAAGGACGGACAGTTCAATGAAATCCCGGACACGGAAATGGAGTTGAAAGCGGATTTGGTGCTGCTTGCCATGGGTTTTGTGTCGCCAGTCGCCCAGGTGCTTGACGCTTTCAGCGTAGAAAGGGATGTACGAGGTAATGTCAAGGCGGAAACGGACGGCGAAAGCAGTTATCAGACATCTATTGGCAAGGTGTTTGCCGCAGGTGACATGCGTCGTGGGCAGTCGCTTGTCGTTTGGGCCATTCGTGAGGGGCGCCAGTGCGCGCGGGCGGTTGACGAATTCCTGATGGGGCAATCTGCCTTGCCCAGGTAGTGCCCAGGCATCATAAGAACGGTTACTCGTGTAAACGACAGCATAGTTTGCCAACTGCTACAGCCTGCAGACGGTCGGAATGAATATTCTGGCCGTTTGCTCCATTTTGGGCAGCTATCCGCTACAATCGGACTTTTACATTTCATACCCAATTCACCATGATCAAGGGCAGCATAGTAGCTATTGTTACTCCCATGCATCCTGACGGAAGTCTGGATCTGCCGGGGTTACGCAAACTGATTGACTGGCATATTGCAGAAGGTACCGATGCGATTGTCATTGTCGGCACGACCGGAGAATCCGCCACAGTCACTGTGGAAGAGCATTGCGAGCTGATCAGAGTCGCGGTCGAGCATGCGAACAAACGCGTTCCAATCATTGCCGGATCGTATAAACCTTGTGCATGCATATGCATTCTCCACTGCAGTAACGGATGTCAGTGCTGAAGAATAATGTGGCTTGCGAGAAAGTTCAAGAAAAATAAATTGGGGTCGGAGTCAAATTAAATTTTGCGTTATTTTCGTATATTTTTATTGGGGACATAGTAGATTTGCATCAGGCGTGCCCTCACTTTTCTCAGTCAACAGTAGCGGAATGCCGAGCACAGGATCGCTAACTCATTGATTTTCAGTTGATTTTTTGGATAGCTTCGCTGTGGCGGCTATTCCACCTGTTTAGGTGGCCGCCCCCGCTTGCCGGGTCCGACGCGTCGGCGTGACTGCTTTTCCAATTGCTTTTTGAATGCATCCGAACCCAGTGCCCACCCCTTGAGAACCGCCTGATTGAGTTCATCTACCTCTGCTTGCACTATTGGTTGTGCCATGAATTGCTTGTAAGCGGCCTCTCGTTCGAACGGCGTATTCCCCATCGCCCAGTAGAGCGGGTGGTCAGCAATCAAGCCATCCGGCCTATCGCCCACATGATGAGCGTAGCTTGACCATCGATAAGCAGAAGGCTGAGGCACTAACCCCGCCCTCACCGGATTCATTTCTATATAGCGACTGCAAATCAGAAAATAGCGCTCCGAATCAATGATGGAGGTCTTGAAACGCCCCTGCCACAGGGTGCCGGTCCTCCCGTACTTCCGATTGAAGAATGGAACATAAAACCGTCCGATCCACTGCATCATGCGCCCTAATCCCAGCACATCCGATGGTGTCGCAAGAAGATGAAAATGATTGCCCATCAGCACATAGGCGTGAATAGCTACCTTGAATTGCCTGGATGCCTCCCGCAACCACCTCAAAAAACTGGAGAAATCCTCTTCATCAACAAATATGGCTTGCCGGTCATGTCCTCGTTGAATAATGTGATGTGGCTGGTTTGGTAGGACGAATCGTGAAGTTCTGGCCATGGTCGGTTTGCGGAAAAAGGTTGTGTAATTTTACTCCGACCCCATTTTAATACATGCAAGCTTTGATGCCTATCAAAATTACCCCGCCGGAGGAACAATAAACTGACAAGGCAGATAGTTTATGAGCCGTTTTACCAACTGCAGGCATCATGATTTTGTTGATTTAACTTTGTGGAGGTTTAGTCATGGCTAACAACTTGATGCGCTTTAACCCGTTTGGCGACATGTCGCCCTGGAAAAACCTTGAGGAGATGTTCAAGGATTTCCGGCTTGCGCCTTCGTGGGGTGCCGTTGAAGGAGAGCCCCGGATCAAAATGGATGTCACGGAGACCGACAAGGCTTATATCGTCAAGGCCGACATACCCGGCGTGAACAAGGAAGATATCAAGGTCACCGTCGAAGGCAATCAGGTATCGATCAGTGTCGAAGTCAAAAAAGAGCAGGAAGAGAAAATGGATGGGAATGTCATCCGCTCGGAGCGCTATTTCGGGCGGCAGTACCGCAGCTTTTCGCTGGGGCAGGATGTAGATGATTCCACCGCCGAAGCCAAGTACAACAATGGCGTGCTGGAACTTACCCTTCCGAAAAAGGCTGGCAAGGCCAGCAAGCAACTGAGCGTCAGTTGACCGGCACTCTTCGTCGTTTGGGTGCGGCTACGGGGGGCCACCTGTTTTTACCGCAAAAGCAGGCTGACCCTCGCTTACTGGAGCCATCACCTGTCCATTGGGGCGCAAGTGTCATCATCCTGTCACAAATGGACTTCAAGATATCATCGAAGCATGGTGGGATGCCCCATTTTGATGTAGTAAACTGCTCTCTCCCTCGGACAGGACGGTCATCTTCATCAAATTTTGCCGACAACCTCTGCATTCCATCTACCGGCTCATGAAAAAATCCTCCAAAAGAAAGATGTCAGCAGAACTGCTCGCACCAAGCATTTTCCTCGATCGCGAACTATCAGTTCTCGCCTTCAACCGGCGCGTTCTGGCGCAGGCCGAAAATCCGGACATTCCGCTGCTTGAGCGACTGCGCTTCCTGTGCATCGTCAGCAGCAATCTCGACGAATTCTTTGAAGTGCGCATCGCCAGCCTGCAGGCACGCATGGTCGATGAGCCCGATGCCGACCACTCCACCCTGCTCGCTTCGTTGCAGCAGCTCAGCATTGAATGCCACAAACTGGTCGACCGGCAATACGAGGTTTTGAACACGGAAGTGCTGCCTCGTCTGGCGGCGCGGGGTTACCGCCTGCTGCACAACAAGGACCGCAATGATGTGCAGCGCGCCTGGGTCAAGTCGCTTTTTGAGAGCCAAATCAGACCTATTTTGACGCCTATCGTGCTCGATCCGGCGCACCCGTTCCCCCAGGTCGCCAATAAAAGCCTGAATTTCATTGTTTCGCTTTCCGGCAAGGATGCCTTCGGTCGTGGCAGCGCCATTGCGATTGTGCGCGCGCCGCGCATTTTGCCGCGCGTCATCCGGATGCCCGATGAAGTAGCTGGACACGGCGTAGCTTTCTGCCTGCTGTCTTCGGTAATCCAGGCCCATTTGCCGGATCTCTTTCCGCAGCGAGAAGTCATTGCCTCGTCACAATTTCGGGTCACGCGCGACAGCGATTTGTGGATTGATGAAGAAGAAGTGAAAAACCTGCGGCAAGCCCTGCAGGGGGAGTTGCAAAGCCGTCAGTTCGGTGCGGCCGTGCGGCTTGAAGTGTCCAGAAGCTGCCCGGAGGAGCTTGCGCAATTGCTGCTGGATCAGTTTTCGATGAACCCCAACCAGCTTTACCGCGTGAATGGGCCGGTAAACATGGTCAGGCTCGGCGAAATGATGGCGCATATCAAGAATCCGGCGATGTACTATCCGCCTTTTTCACCCGTCCCAGCCACCCCCTTCGATCACGCTGACATTTTTTCGTCGCTGCAGAAGGGCGATATCCTGCTGCATCATCCCTTCCACTCATTCCAGACGGTCGTCGACTTCATCCGTTTTGCGGCGCATGACCCGGATGTGATCGTCATCAAGCAATCGATCTATCGTGTTGGCGTCGATTCCGAAATGATGGAAGCACTAATCGCTGCGGCCAGGATGGGCAAAGAGGTCACCGTCATCGTCGAACTGAAGGCGCGCTTTGACGAAGAGCGGAACATCAACTGGGCAGAGCGGCTGGAAGAGGCCGGTGCCCAGGTGATTTACGGCGTGATGGGACTTAAGACGCACGCCAAGCTGGCGCTGGTCATCCGGCGCGAACAGAACGAATTGCGCTACTACGCACACCTCGGCACCGGCAACTATCATCCCGCAACGGCCAAGATTTATACCGATTTTGGGCTGCTGACGGCAAATCAGGAGATGGCTGAGGAAGTGAATCAGGTTTTCATTCACCTCACCAGCCTCACGCGTCCAAAGAAACTAAACTATCTTTGGCTGGGACCATTCTCCCTGCAAAACGAAATCATCAAATCGATTCGCAACGAGATGAGGATTGCGCTACAGGGGCGGGCAGCGGCGATCATCGCCAAAATGAATGCCCTGGTCGATGAGTCCGTCATCCACGCCCTGTACGAAGCCTCAGGCGCAGGAGTGAAGATCGATCTGATTGTGCGCGGCGCGTGCGCGCTGAAACCAGGCGTTCCGGGGTTGTCGGATAACATCCGCGTGCGCTCCATCATCGGTCGCTTTCTTGAGCACACGCGAATTTATTATTTCCGCAACGATCTCGCGCATGATGTGTATCTGTCCAGCGGCGACTGGATGGCAAGAAATCTCTTTCGCCGCATTGAAGTCGCCTTCCCGGTCGTTGACAAGGCGCTCAAGAGACGAGTCATCAACGAAGGGTTGCGCCCCTATCTCAAAGACAACACCAATGCCTGGGAACTCGAACCCAGCGGGCAATATCACCGTCGCAAACCGCGCGGCAAGCAGGCCGCCTTCGGGGCGCAACAACATCTGATGCTTACGCTGAGCAAGCCAGAAGGGAGGTGAGCATGGATCTGATCCTGTGGCGCCACGCCGAAGCCAGACAGGGTTTGCCCGATGAGGCGCGCGCACTGAACGCCAAGGGACGCAAGCAGGCTTCCAGGATGGCGTCCTGGCTAAATGCCAACCTGCCTGAAAACTGCCGTATCCTGGTCAGCCCGGCGACGCGCACGGTGCAAACGGCCGAAGCGCTAGGGAGAAAATTTCGTCTTCACCCCGACCTGTCACCCGACTCAACGCCGGAAGCCATTCTTGCCGCCGCCAACTGGCCCAAATCGCGCGAAACGGTTCTGATCGTCGGACATCAGCCGGCGCTGGGGCAAATCGCCGCGATGCTCATCGCGGGGCTGCAACAAGACTGGCGCATCCGCAGAGGCAATATCTGGTGGATCGCTCACAGAGAGCGTGGCGAGTCGGTTGACAGCGCCTATCTGCGCGCCGTCATCGCGCCTGAATTTATCGTACCTGTCGAACAAAAGCGCGGGTAACAAGGAACTTCCCCGGCTCACTTTGCAGGCAGCTTGCGCCGGTCGATGAAAAGGCTGTTTCCCGGTATTTTCTTCGCCTGTTTTTTGGCTTCGCTGGCAACGCTGGCAACATGATAAGTCGTGCCGAACTGGCCGGGCTCAACTCGTACCGCACCGATCGACAGCGTAGCCAGTGAATGAAAAACCTTCTGGCCGCGCCTATCTTCGCTGACATATCCGCCACGCTCGACATCGTTCTCATTGTAGTGAACCAAAATTTCCTTCGAAAACGACGCAAGTATTTCGTTACAGCGCAATTCCCAATCTTCACTTTGAAACAAGATGATGAAATCGTCGCCACCAATATGTCCAACCATGTCCCGATCCGGATCCGATTTTGACAATAGTATCTTTCCGGTTAGTTGGATGATGGCATCTCCTTTGCGGTATCCATACACATCGTTGAATGGCTTGAAGTGATCGATATCGAAATAGCAGACGATGAATTGCACCCCGTTTGCGAGCATCCGATCCATGTGTTCATTGATGGGAACGCTCCCTGGCAACAGAGTCAGCGGGTTGGCGTAGCGAGCAGCATTAATCTGCAGTTGGGTGATTTCACGCATCAGATCATGTCCTGTTCCCATACCGAGATATTTTCCCTTGTCGGTAATGATGAACCCGTTTGCCAGATGACGACTGTCCGCATCCACCACAATCTGGCTCAGGTCTTGCAAGCTGACCTCCTTATCGACGATTAACGGTGCCTCATCCATAAATCTGACACAGGGCTTGGTGCCGTAAAGCTCCCGTTGATAAAGGCGCGCAAACCGGTCAATCATGCCGGAACGGGTTATCAAACCGATTGGGGCGCCGTTTTCCACTACAGGAACCGCGTGCAGGCTCGGCTCTTTCACAAACCGGGTATGAACCTGAACATTGCTCATATCAGGCGACACCGCCTGAACCTCTTTCAACAATCGCTTGACCTTGCTGCCTCTTGCCGAAATGCCTTTTTCATGCGGATAAATCACAACATCGCTACGCCCCAGAGCACTCGCCACTTCGGCTGAAACCATGGTTGCCGGATGAAGATTGGGGCGCGCAATGTGGTAGCCCTGCCCGAATTTGATGCCCAGATCCTTGACCAGCAATAATTCACTCTGGGTTTCGATCCCTTCCGCCACCACCATGGTTCCGGTTTTTTCCGCAATTTCCTGAATGGAGCGAACAAACTGCAATTTGATCGGATCCTGATTGATGCTCTGGATAAAATGCCGATCAATTTTCACAAAATCCGGCCGCAACTCCGACCACAACCGAAGGCTGGAAAATCCTTCCCCCAAATCGTCAATCGCAATCTGAAACCCCATGTCTCGATAGTGCGTGACCGCATCGCGCATCAGGTCGTAGTCGTATGTCGGCTGATTCTCGGTCAGTTCGATGATGACTCTCTTTGGATCGATCCCGGACATCTTGAGATATCCCAGCGTTTCGCCATGTCTCGCGCTCGATTGGCACATGCATTCCGGACTGACATTCAGGAACAGTTTGCCTGGTAGCGCTAGCTCTGCGAATCTTTCAATCACAACCTGGCGGCACAAGTGTTCCACTTCAACCGTCAGGTTATTGGCGCGCGCAACCTTGAACAATGTCATTGGAGAGTGGAGCGGACTGTCGGAAGGGCCGCGGATCAACCCCTCATACCCAATGATGTCTCCACCGTCCATCTGAAGCACGGGCTGAAACAGCGCGTGCAGCTGCCGCTTTTCAATGATTTCCCTTAAGCGCCTGGATAACTTGATCTCTGCGCAAGCAAATGAACTTGCTTTGTCAATGTTTATCATGTTGGCCGCGAGCAGATGATTGGACATGAATCTGGCACGCTGATCCAGCAACGCTCTGTGAAAATCATCCGGCATCCCCGAATATCCCTGGCAAACCGCCTCAACAATCTCTGCCAGCATGGCATTTTGCGCATACATGGATTTCTCCTATTTTTTATGTGGGTCTACACAGAGAGACGCACTGACGATGCGCCGCACCTATCGACTTTTACCCTTCATGTCGGTGTCAAAATCATAGCGACGCCGTATGTCCATTTGATGACACGACCAGGAAAAATGCCTGTCATCGCTGTGACACTCAGTCGTCATTTCACAGTCATTTTTCACCACCAGAATTCGTGCAGATGATCATCGATGCAGCGACATCAGGTCATTCATGTGTTCCGATGAGGAGGCATCTGTGAAACACCAACACACTAATGAATCAGCGACATACCCGAACCGTTCCCGGAGGGTTCTGCGGCGCTCCATCCGCCTTGCTTTTCAAGATTCAATCCACCTGCTGGCACACACTCTGGAAGTTTCGCTGTCAGGACTCACGCTGATGAGTCCGCTGCAAATCGCTAAAGGGAAGATATGCAACATCGCTTTTGATATCCCGATGGATGGCGAAGTACACAAGGTCTCTGCCATTTCGAAAACCCATGATTGCGTGTGCGTCGGCACTGCGGGCTTTCGAACCAGATTGAAATTCGTAAAAATCGATAATTCGAGCCGACAAGCCATAACGGAACTGATGCGCTACGGCTACTGATATTTTGGCCTGGACCATTGAAAATTCAGTATCATTCACGAATATGATTTTTCTCTGATCCAGCCTGGCTGACGGAAATCTGCAATGCCAAGCAGCGTAAGGCGCCTGGTGATGTTTTTTCCGCGCCGGCACAACCGGCGCGACCGATGTCAGACCAACCGAAGCCACAAGAGCCTTTCAGCTTTCAGCGCCCGCTTGCCTACAACCTCTGGCGAGATTCGTTAGCAGGCTTGTCGGTCGCAGGCCTGCTGCTCCCGCAGGCACTCGCCTACTCCAGCATTGCCAACATGCCGCCGCAAGCCGGCATTATTGCGCTATTCGCCGGTTTGCTCTGCTACGGCCTGTTCGGCATGAGCCGTTTTGCCATCGTCTCGGCCACCTCGTCTTCTGCCATCGTGCTAGCCGCCGCAACCGCCTCGATGTCGAACGGAAATGTCGCGCTACAGATGATGATGTCCGCCGGCCTCGTCATCTTCACGGGTGTGCTTTTCCTGCTGGCTGGTATGGCAAAAATGGGAAGCATGACCGACTTTATCGCCAAACCGGTGTTGCGCGGCTTTACTTTCGGGCTGGTGATTGTCATTATTCTCAAGCAATGCGCCGATATTGTCGGCGTCAAGATGGCGCATGGCACACTGCTTGATCTGGTGATGGCCTTGCTGGCACAGTTTGACCACTGGCATCAGGCTAGCATCGCAACCGCAGCCATCGCCATCGGTCTGCTTTTTTTCCTGGAGCGATACAAATGGCTTCCGGGCGGCATCATTGTCATCCTGCTGAGTATCGCTGCCGGAAAATGGATGAGCCTGTCGGGTTACAGCGTGCCGCTTATCGGCCAAATCGATCTTCAGCTCACCACGCCGACGATCCCGCAAATCAGCAACGCCGAATGGCTGCAACTGGCCGAGATTGCCCTAGGATTGGCCTTCATCCTGTATGCCGAGTCGTACAGCTCGATTCGCACCTTCGCGCTCAAACACAACGAACCGTCGCAACCAAACCGCGACCTGCTGGCGCTCGGCGCTTGTAATCTCGTTTCCGGCCTTTTCAACGGCGTACCGGTCGGTGCCGGCTACTCTGCCACGGCAGCGAATGAAAAGCATGGCGCTCAAACTCGCCTGGCCGGACTGTTCGCCCTGCTGGTCGTGCTGCCCATCGTGCTGACACAACTCGACCTTATCGCGCTGATCCCCAAACCAGTGCTGGCCGCAATTGTCATTCATGCGGTCAGCCACACGCTGACACTGGCCACCTTCCGTCCGTATTTTGCGTGGCGCCGCGACCATGTCGTCATCGTGGCCTCCGTGCTGGCCGTGCTTGCGCTCGGCGTACTGGAAGGTCTGCTGGTCGCTGTCGGCATCAGCCTGTTTTTGATGCTGCGGCAGATGTCGGCTGCCAGCGTGTCGCAACTCGGGCGTCATGGTCGCCGCGAGCATGATTTCGTCAACCTGCAAACTTTTCCGAAAGCCACGCTGGTGCCTGGCGTCATCATTCTTCGTCCGGATCAGGCGATGTTTTTCGCCAATGCGGATCGCATGATGGCGCGCCTGCGTGAAAAAATCGCCGCTACCGACCACACGGTCAAGGCCGTGGTACTCAGTCTGGAAGAAACGCCAGATCTGGACAGTGTCACCATCGAAGCCTTGCGCGACCTGTCCCTGTATGTCGCCAGCCTCGGCAAGCAGCTGGTGCTGGCCCGCGTGAAGGATGCCGCCTATGAAGTTTTGCAGCACTCCATCATGCCGACACTACCGGAGGTTGGCATCAGCCGCCTGAGCGTCGCACACGCGGTCAGTCTGGCGCTTTCACCCGGAGGTATTGATCCGGAGGCGGAATTACGGCTTGAGTAAGCCGTCAACACACTGGCGGTCGTTAAAACTTATACTCCCCAGGAGCATTTTTTCTCCGGCACGTGAGATATAGCGATCC
>Ga0351963_1098_pt1 | contig 9770 bp, 10 predicted proteins | sample TotcelT113001N14_FD_205804 | JGI IMG/M metagenome (GOLD analysis project Ga0351963, IMG submission 205804) | Enriched cells from coal bed in the Powder River Basin, Montana, United States - Total cells T11 rep3 HSBNCT.T11.300.1.N14 ... | reverse complement strand
TTACGGCAACACCCATGAAATGGATGCCAGGCTGCTCCGGAAAGGCGCTTATGCCTTTTTCTATGAGGTCGGCAAAGGTCATGTCCTTTGGAATTTTGACATCCGGCGGGACATTTTCATCGTAGCTGGCAAGCCAGGGTCTGTCCTCGTAGCGCATGAGCTGCTCCTTTCATTGTGCTGGCCGGGGCGAATCCTTTTTGCCCAGGCAGGGAAAAGCCACCGGAAAGCCTGTTGGAGGTGCAGAACGGCAATCCTCAACCGGGCAAGGCATAAATTGGGGATAAGAAATGGGTCACAGATTTTTAATTGTAACAAACAGGCTTGAAAAAGCCAAGGAAAACCGCAGGGGGGAAAACCAAAGGAGGGGTGGGCCGTGAATTGCCTTTTGAATAAAATAAGAGAAGGCCGCGGTTTATCAACCCGCGGCCCCCATGCAGATATGCCGATATTGAGGTTTTACGGCTTTAATGCGCTGAAACTGCTATTATTCCAAAGGGGTTTAGCAAGGGATCTGCAAAGCTGACAGTCACGCCCGGAACCACGAACTCGCCGAGACTTGGGCCATCCACAGCATAATCGCCCTGTATTCTGACGGCATTGAAAGCCAGATCCCCTGTCACGATGGGTATGCCCATTGTTGTCCACAAAAGGGCGCTGTCTCCGCCCACCGGGTCTGTACCAACATCAAAATATCCGCCGAAGTTGATGTTCATGAGAGATGCATCAACATCCCTCACCACCCAGCCTGGCTCCGTGTAAACAGCACCAAAGCCATCATCATCGCCCCAGCCTATGCGGGCAATGGAGACAGAAAGGCCTATAATCTGAACGGTCAGGCCTGTCTGCCCCTGAATCTGGCCAAGCTCCAGCTCCGAAACCCCCTTCATGTCGGCCCATGCCACAGCAGCGCTCAACAGCAAAACCGCCATCACAACAAACAGCTTCCTCATATTGCGCCTCCACACCGCATTAAAATGCAGGTTCATCAAAATTAATCCAAAAGATGTCCCATTCTCTGCAAAACCAAAAAACCCTGTGGCAGCGGGGCCGACAAATGGCAGCTTTAAAGCGGTCCCCGGAAAAATGCTCAATTCCTAGTGCAAAGGCTCAAATTATCTGCTGTCAGAAATGCTTAACGGTAAAAAAAGTTTATCAGGCATTGCTTGGTCCTGCAACAAAAAAACGCACGGTCAAGGAAAAAATATTACCATATTAAACAATAATTTCAATTTATTACATTCCAATAACAGCCTTGCCTCAAAACGAGCCCTTTGTAGCAAGGTTTTTTTGCATCAGGTCCGGTTTCCGCGGCAATGGTGTCTATGTGTATTCCATAAACCGTCTTGTTGCGGTCAAGCGGCAAATAGCGGCGAACAGCATTAAGAGTCTGTTTGGCCCTTTCAGTGTAGAAGCTTGACCCCAACACCCTGCTCGGCTATTAAGGGCTTGAGCCCGCCGGGCGGTTTTGCCTGATTTTACGCCTGCTGCAAAGGACGGTTGTTTTGAACTTACTTAAAAGCACCGGAAAAATAACCGAAGATTTTTACCTTCTTCTCAATGCGGAGATACCGCTTTTTCTGGCGGACGGGGACAACCCGGTGGCCTTTGACGCAGGCTTTGCCTGCCTGGGGCCTTTTTATGCGGAAGCCATAGGCAAGGTTCTGGGCAGGCGGCCCCTAAAAGAGCTTTGGCTCACCCATTCCCACTATGATCACTGCGGGGCGGCGGGATACCTTCAAAAGCACCTCGAAGGCCTGGCCGTGGGGGCTGCGCCCGGCGCGGCAAGGGTCATGGAAAGGCCCGGCGCTGTTGCGGTCATAAGCCAGTTGAGCAAAGTGGCCCACGCCATGATGAAGGACGAATTCGGCCTTGAGGCCCCGGACATTGACTTTGTTCCATACCGGGTGGACAGGGTTCTGCGCGAGGGTTTCGAGTTTGAAATCAGCCGCCGCCTCTCAATAAAGGTCATTGAAACCCCAGGCCACACAAGGGATTGTTTAAGCTTTTACCTGCCTCAAATCAAGGCTCTGATAAGCTCCGAGGCTGCGGGCATACCGGATGTTACAGGATATATTTACGCGGATTTTCTCGTGGATTATGATCTGTACCGGGCATCCCTTGAAAAGCTTGCCGGGCTGGATCTGGCCTTTGTCTGTGTGGGCCACGGCGGAGTTATCGCCGGACCGGATGCAGCAGGCTACATTCAAAAGGCCGCAAGCCAGTGCGCCGACTTCAAGAACCAGGTGGAGCGCCTTTTGGATGAGGAGCACGGCGACATGGATAAAGTGATGGCAAAAGTCCGCGCCTGTGAATACGACCCCAAGCCCAACCCCAAGCAGCCGGAGCCTGCTTATCTGCTCAACCTGAAGGCCAGGGTGGCTGCCATACATAAAAGACTGTGCGACCAAAGCCGGGCGGATGCCTGAAAAGAGGCATTTTTTGACCGGTCCTTTTTCCATATCCCCTTGCCAGGAACAGGCCCATGAAAACCAAACCTGATTTGAGCGTTAGCATAGGCAGAGGGCTGACCTTGAAAAACCCTGTCATGAGCGCTTCAGGGACATTCGGCTACGGCCTGGAGTTTTCGCCGCTCCTGAATTTGAGCCTGCTGGGAGCCATAGTTGTAAAGGGCCTTTCCCTGCTGCCGTCTTCGGGCAATCCGCCCGTGCGCATAGTTGAAACCCCCTGCGGAATGCTAAACGCCATAGGCCTGGAAAACATAGGCGTGGAGGCCTTTGTGGCCGATAAGCTTCCTCTGCTGGCGCCCTTCAACACCCCTGTCATCGCCAACATCTACGGCAAGACAGTTGACGAATACGCCAAGCTTGCATCCCGCCTGGACTGCGAAAAGGGAGTGGCAGCCCTTGAGGTGAACATATCATGCCCAAATGTGAAGGCAGGCGGCGTTGTTTTCGGCACAGACCCAAAGGCGGCCAGCGCGGTGATTGCGGCTGTCCGGCGGAGCACCGGCAAGCCCGTCATCGCCAAGCTCTCGCCCAATGTTTCAAGCATTGTTGAAATAGCAAAAGCCGTGGAGGATGCGGGCGCAGATGCGGTCAGCCTTATAAACACCATTACAGGCATGGCCGTGGACCTTGAGCGCCGCAGGCCCGTGCTGCACAACATCACAGGCGGGCTTTCCGGCCCGGCCATAAAACCCGTTGGACTGCGCATGGTATGGCAGGCGGCAGGGGCCGTTAACATCCCGGTCATAGGCCTTGGGGGCATATCAAATGCAAGGGACGCCCTGGAATACATGCTTGTGGGTGCAAGCGCCATACAGGTGGGAACCGCCAACTTCGTGGCCCCAACCGTGTGCATTGACATAATAAATGGAATCAGGGCATTCTGTGTGGAAAACAAAATCGAAAAGATAAGCTGCTTTGTGGGCTCCCTTGAGCTGAACTGACCGCAAAAAAATCCTGCCAAACAAGAGGTCTTACATGAACCTTTTGAGCATGGTCAAAGATTCGACAAAGCCCTACACCCGGCTGGAATCAAAGTTCTACGACCACTTCATCGCCCCGTCCGTGGCCGGTTTTTACAGCCATTTCGAGCAGGCCCTCGGCCTTATGGAAGGCATGGATGAGAGCCTTGTGCTGGATGTGGGCTGCGGCGGGGGCCAGCTTCTGGAATACATTGCAAAAAGGCGTCCAAAGGTCAGGGCTGTCGGCGTGGACCTTTCGCCGGACCAGATAAGGCGAGCAAAAAAGCGTTTGGAACCTTACGGCTCAAGAATGAGCGCCATAACCGCATCCGCCCTGGATTTGCCCATGCCCGACAATGAGTTTGACCTGGTTTTGAGCATAGGCTCCATAAAACACTGGCCTGACAGGTTAAAGGGCCTTGAGCAATGCGTGCGGGTGCTCAAACCCGGCTCAAGGCTTATTGTGGTTGAGGCTGATAGGGGCTGCCGCCATGAGGATGTGGCCTACCTTGCAGATAAAACCCCCCTGCCCTTTTTTGCAAAGCCCCTTTTCCGCGTTTTTTACCTGCTAAAGGTGGCCGGGCCCTCCCTGGACATGGAGGAAATGCGCGGGCTTGCCAAAAAGCTGCCCATCAAAAAAGCCCGTGTAACCCGTGTTCCCGGCCTGCCGGGCCTCATGCTGGATGCTGTCAAAAAATAGCGGGGGAGCCTTGCAAAAAAAACTCCCCCGCAAAAATCCTCTTACAACCGTTCTTCTCCCCGGCCTTCACACCTTGCCCAAAATAAATCTCACTATGCGTTCCAGTGCATTGGTGTAGGGAGGGCGAATAAGGAACTGGGCGTTATACCTTGGCTGGACAAAAACGCTCTTGCGGTGGGAGAAGGTCAAAAAACCTTCCCTGGCGTGGTATGCGCCCATGCCCGATTCTCCCACGCCGCCGAAGGGCAGGTCATCCTGGGCCACCTGGAGAATGGTCTCATTCACGCAGGCCCCGCCTGAAACCGTTCGGTCAAGCACTCTTTCCACAATTTTTTCGTCATCGGAAAACACATACAGGGCAAGGGGCCTGGGCCGCCCGTTGATGTAGGCTATGGCTTTTTCCAGGGTTTCGTATTCAACAACGGGCAGAATGGGCCCGAAAATCTCCTCGTTGCTTATGCGCATGGACTCCGTGGGGTCAAGCACAAGGGTGGGGGCTATTTTTTTGCGGTCCGGCAGCAGGTTTTCCCCTGCCGGGTTGATGACAAGGATGTTAGCGCCCTTGTTTTTTGCATCCTCGACAAGCCCGACAAGCCGCCCGTAATGGTTTGGGCTCACAATGGCCGTGTAGTCGGGGTTGGCGGCAATGGTGGGATAGAACCGGTTAATCCTTTTGGATATTTCGCTGACAAACCTGTCCCTGTCGCCCCGCTGCACCAGAACAAAATCCGGGGCAACGCAGGTTTGCCCTGCATTGAAGAACTTGCCTGCTGCAATGTGATCCGCAGCCCGGGCCAGATCCGCACCAGGGGCCACCAAGGCCGGAGATTTTCCGCCAAGCTCCAGGGTCACGGGGGTAAGATTTTTGGCTGCCTGCTCCATGACCACCCTGCCCAAAGCCGTGGAGCCGGTGAAAAGCAGGTGATCCAAAGGCAGCTTGGTGAAGGCCGAGCCCACCTCCGGCCCGCCTGTTGCCACAAAAACCTTTTCAGGCAGAAAAATCTGGGCCATGAGCTCCTTCATCAGCTCTGCGGTGCGCGGGGTTATTTCCGAGGGCTTCAGCATGACGCGGTTGCCCGCGGCAATGGCTGTGGCAAGGGGCATCATGGCAAGATAAAATGGATAGTTCCACGGCGCGATGACCCCGACCACGCCAAGGGGCTGAACCATTATTTTGGCCGAAGCAGGAAAGAAAATGCGGTTTACGGATCTCTTTTCCGGCTCCATCCAGGCCTTGAGGTTCTTGCGGATGTGGCTTATGCCCGCCTGGGTGGTGAAAAGCTCGGCAATGAGGGCCTCGTGACGGGAGCGGCCAGAAAAATCCGCATCCATCGCCTTTGCAATATCATCAGCCTTCCGGGCAAAGAGCTTGTAGAGCCTGTCAAGGGAGCCCATGCGCTCATCGTAGCCAAGCCCTCCATTTTCAAAATAGTCCTGCCGCTGCCGGTCAAAGGCCTCCTTGAGCCAAAGCTGGGCGTCCTGGGGCTGCGCGGGCTTCCTTGTTCGGGCCATGTGCCGTAAGCCTCCTGCAAAGGGGAAATGCGACTGAAATGCTCCGGTTTTAAAAATAATAATGCCGAATACGGATTTGCCAACAGGTGAAAAACAAAACCGGTTTTATCTGCCGGAGGAGCCCTGCTCTATCTTGTGGGCCCGGTTTTGCAGGTAGGCGTTGCGCAGGCCCACATAGGGGTCCAGCGACATTTCCTTGAAAGCCTCGTAGCTGCCCACGCGCAGGGATGCGTTGTTGAAGTAGCCGAAGGCGGAAAGGCCTGACGAGACCCAGGCAGGATCAATGTGGGCTATGGGGTTTAAAAAGTGGTCGCCCACAAGGCCGACTGAATCCCTTAAGGAGCTAGGCCCCAGAATCGGCCACACTATGTATATGCCATGCCCCATGCCGTATGTGGCAAAGGTCTGGCCCATGTCCCTGTCGCTTTTGGGAAAGCGCGGGTCGTGGCTTGTCATGTCCCGCAGACCGGCTATGCCCACCGTGGAGTTTATCAGAAAGGCGGCAAACTCGGCACCAGCATCATTAGCCTGTCCCTGGAAAACGCAGTTGACAAAGCGCACGGGAAAAAGCGCATTGCGGAAAAAGTTTGAAATACTTATGCGGGCCTGACGGGGGGTGACCTTGTTATAGAACTCCGCCGCAGGCTTGACCACCCAGAAGTAGGCTCTGTCGTTGAAGGTGAACATGGCCCGGTTGAAGGGTTCAAGCGGGTCAGGGGCGCGGGCATGGACAGAGGCGGAAGGGTCCTCGTCATCCAGAAAGCCCAAGTCATCATCCAGCAGATCCAGGTCGTCATCCAAAAGGCTGTCATCAAGAAGGGCTGCATCATCTTCCAAGGCTGCATCGGGAGAGCCCTGCAGGGCCACCTGCCCCATGTTTGAAGCAGGCTGCTCTGAATCTGTTGCCAGAGAAGCCACATAGCCTGCATAGGGTTGAATGACAGAATCAGGAAGGGGCTCCTGCCCTCCGGGCGGCCCACCGCCCGGCGCGGAAAATCCGGCGCAGCCCGAAGTCAGGGCTGCAAACGCAAGGCAAAGGATGGCTGTTATGGGCAGAAGGGTCTTTCCGCCGCGACTAGGAAGCATCCTTCTCACCGGCCCTCTGCCTTTCCACCGTTGATTCCAGCTTTTTGATGAGGTCCTGGGCGTTTCCCCGCATCATTATGTCGTTGAACTGGGAGCGGTAGTTTTTAACCAGGCTCACGCCTTCCACATTCACATCGTAAATCTTCCAAGCCCCGCCAGACATATAGACCGAGTAATCTATGGGCAGCATCTGGCCCTTTTCCAGGCGGATGCCCGTGCTGACCACAGCCATTTCGTCTGTGACGCGGTTTACGCCTGTTATGACCACCTGCTCGCCGGAGTACGAGTCCTGAATCTTTGAAAGATAGGTGTTGCCCAAAAGCTCGGCAAAAAGGTCGCGGAACTTCCGGCGCTCCTCAAGGGTGAGTATGCGCCAGTTGCGGGCCAGCGCCCGCTTGGAAATTTCCGTGAAATCAAACACATCATCAATTGCTTTGCGAAGGGCCTGGCGCTGTCCGGTTTTCAGGGCCGGGTCATCGCCCTTGTAGGCAGGGTCCGCCAGAATGGCCACAACCTCATCCATAGGCCCCAGGATGGCCTGGGCCGGGTCTGCAATCTTTGCCGGGTCTGCCGACACACGGGGCGCAAGGCAAAGACCTGCTACAATTAAAAGGCCAAAGAGCCTGACAGCCGTTTTCACCTTACAACCTCCTTGCGACAAAAGCTGATTTGCAGACTAATGCACAGAGCCGAAAACATATTTGCTCACAAGCTCCTCAATATCCACAGCGGATTCGGTTTCCGTGAGAAGCTGGCCCGGCTCCAGAATCCTGTCCGAGCCGCCCGGCGAGAGCTTTATGTACTTGTCGCCGATAAGACCCGATGTCCGTACACTGGCTATGGTGTCCTCCGAAAGCTCTACGCTTTTCTCCACCTTCATCCATACTACAGCCAGCATCCGCTCCGTGTCCAGCTCTATGCGGTCCACCTGGCCCACGGTCACCCCGGCTATTTCCACGGCAGCGCCCTTGCGAAGCCCGGCAACACCCAAAAACCGGGCCTGCACAAGGTAGGAATCGCCCTTGAACCACTGGGCCTGGCCAAGCTGTATGGTGAGGTAGCCCACGCACAGAAGGCCGATGAGCATGAATATGCCCACCGCCATTTCCACATTGAATTTCTTCATGTTCCTTAAACCTTTCCCCCCTTTGCCAACCCTGCCCTGCATTTTGGGCACGGCTATTTTCAACACACCTTGAAGGTGTAAATACTTTTCTTGTCATTGGCCGCCCTTTCCAGAACAGCCTCGATTGCTTCATCGGCGCGGGCCTGGGCAAAGCCCGCGGAAACCATGAGGCAGAAGTCCGGATACGGGGCTATGGGCACTATGTTTCTGCGCTGAAGGCTGCGGCTTATGAGCTCAATCAGCTTCTTGGCTTCATCCATGCCCGTGTGGGGCATCACCGCTATCATGCGGGAAAAGCCGTAGCGGGCGCAGGAATCGAAAACCCGCAGGTGCCTGCCAAGCTCCACGGCAAAGTCGGCCATAAGGGTCTGCGCCATAATATGGCTGCTCTGCTCGGTTATTTCCTCAAGGTTATCCAGCGAAAAAACCACAAGGCAGAAGGCCTGGGCCGTGCGGGCGGAGCGGTCCGTCTCGGCCTCGTAGCTTCTGGAAAGCTGCTGCTGTGTGCCAAGCCCCGTAAGGGAGTCGCGGGGCTGCTCCAGGCCCTGAAGAAACTCGATGATGACCGGGTTGTCCGAGCGCTGCAAATCCTCGGGCGGGCCTTCAAACACAACCTTGCCTTTGTCTAACATGGCAACGCGCTGGGAGATGAAGAAGATGTCGGGAATCTCATGGCTCACCATGACCCCTGTGAAGCCAAGCCTGCGTTGATAGCTGGAAACCATTGAAAGCACGGCGCTCTTGCGGATGGGGTCCAGGCCTGTTGTGGGCTCGTCAAAAAGCACCACTTCCGGCTCGGTGATGAGCGCCCTTGCAAGGGAGACGCGCTTTTGCATTCCGCCGGAAATCTGGGAAGGATATTTGCCGCCGATGGCCTGAATATCCAACTGGACCAGGCGCTTTTCCACGGCAGCAGCAACCTCCTTTTTGGAAACGCGCCTGGTTTCCACAAGGGGCATGGCTATGTTGTCAAAAACGGTCAGGGAATCAAACAATGCCGCATTCTGAAAAACATAGCTGATTTTACTGCGCCAGGCCTTTTTCTGGGCCTTGTTCATGTCGGATATGGGCATTCCGTCAAAGAGGACCTGACCGGAATCCGGCTCCAGAAGGCCTATTATATGCTTTAAAAGAACAGACTTGCCGCCGCCGCTCTTGCCGATGATGGTGGTTATCTCGCCCCTGTAAATTGAAAGGTTGGCGCCGTTTAGAACCTTCTGGCCCGAAAAGCTCTTGCATAGATCAACTATCTGTATGAGGGGCTGGGGCATTTTCGTTACCGGAGCAGGCTTGTTATTACATAATCGGAAACAAGGATGAGCACACAGCTCATGACAACAGCCCTTGTGGTGGAGTTGCTCACCCCCCGTGCGCCGAATCCGCCCTGGCGTCTGTGGGTGGTGTAGCCCTGATAGCAGCAGATGGTTATCACAATCACGGCAAACACAACTGCCTTTATGAATCCGCCGGTAACATCCTCCATTTCCACGGAGGCCCGCACCCGGTGGAAATAAAGGTAGGGGTTCATCTTCAAAAGCATGGAGCCTGTAAGAAAACCGCCGATTATGCCGATTACATCAAACAGGGCGGTCAATAGCGGAAAACTTATGAGCGCGGCGGCTATGCGGGGGCTTATGAGATAGCGCAAAGGGTTTATCTGCATGGTCTGCAAGGCATCTATCTGCTCGGATATTCTCATGACGCCTATTTCCGCGGCCATTGCAGACCCTGCCCTGGCTGTGAGCATTATGGCGGTGAGCACAGGCCCCATTTCCCTTATGAGCGTAAGGGCCACAATGGAGCCAAGCGCCCCCTCGGAGCCAACCCCGGCAAGGGCGTAGTAGCCTTGCAGGCCAAGCACCATGCCCGTGGCAAGGCCTGTGAGCAGAACAATGGGTATGGACTGGGCGCCGATGAAA
>Ga0351963_1058_pt2 | contig 10035 bp, 8 predicted proteins | sample TotcelT113001N14_FD_205804 | JGI IMG/M metagenome (GOLD analysis project Ga0351963, IMG submission 205804) | Enriched cells from coal bed in the Powder River Basin, Montana, United States - Total cells T11 rep3 HSBNCT.T11.300.1.N14 ... | reverse complement strand
CTTGAATCGTCTTCTTGAAGTCACCCTGGATCTTGTCGATGTTGCCCTTATGTTCCGAAACTGATCGAAGCCACCGAGCCTTGCTTTCGACGATGTACGCAACGCCATTGTGTATCAGGAGCATGTCGCGTTCGGCAAGTCGGCCATCTTCATCAATTGCGATGTAGTACGAGTGATACTTGGCATCGGCATTGATTACTGCACCAAAGAGCCGGTCAGCCACTTCTTCAAGTTCTTTGTCGCGGCGTTTAGTCAAGCGCTGACGTAACCGGTCTGTCGAGAAACACTCCCTAAGCCTGTGTAGCGGCGCGAAATAGCAGTAACAAGGATCAAAGAGCAAGTAGTCATCTCCGACACTTGCAAACGGACGACTTCGATGCACACTCGTGTCATATGGGGAGCCATAGTCGTGATTGGCTTCGCCAGGCGTGAACGAAAACGCATCCAGAAAAGACTTCGCTCGGTCACCAATACTTGGTTCAAAATCCTTCGGCTCAAATACAAACAGACGACCTTGGATCATGTAGCCGGCGTGCGCGTCTCTCATCGCTTGCTCAAAACCGAGCTGCGACTCCAAGAATGCCTTCATTTCCTCTTCAGATTCAATCCTGTGTGACGCCGCCTTAAATATGTCATGGATTTTCCGCGCACCTTGCTGCTTGTCGATTGATTCCGCGATTCGAGCAGGAATCAATCGACGAATCTCAGAAAAGCCGGTCAGCATCGCCTCGACGGAAATACCCAGCGCAGGTTCGATTACTTCGTCCGAGAACTGTGAGTATAGATTCCTAACGCGTTCATCTGAGTCTTCGATGTACGCCAAGTCACCCTGAAGCGCACCCAGCAGACTCATCATTCCAGCAGAAATGCGGCGTTCGTCGAGCTTGCCTGCGTCCTTCAAGAACCCGCAGACCATCTCGCGATAGAAGAGAAGTGGCCACATCTTCTCGCAGAGCGCGAGCAGCGATTCAGTTTTCGGATCGCCAATCGGCTCCCACGTTGTAATCCTTTTCTTTGCAGCCAATCCCCGGAGAAAGCGAGCAAAACCGGCGAAGTCGGAGATTTCGTAGTCCACTCCACGTTGCGTTCGAGCGAGTTCCATCGCGCCGAGTGACGCCACGAGGGTTGGGATGTTTTCTGCGGTCAAGCCCGACTCGATTTCATGTCGAATCACGTCAATTGCATCGGAGAGTCGACCGAGCTCTGCTTTCATCTGGTCACAGTTGTCTTTGATCTGATCAATTCGACCGATGTATGTTTGGGCATCCATTTCGCAGCTCCGTCTCGCAACGTCTCGCCGGGCAGTTTAGAGTGCTTCAGCGTCACTGGCCAGATTCGCCTGACGACCATTTCAAATCATTATAGACGCGCCGCGTGGGACCGAGGTTCGCACTTTCCGGGCGACCAGAATGGGCCACCTCGCGTGCCGGGCGCACGGACCTTTCAAGTTTGACCAATCGTTGCGCTCATCGGTCCGACGAACCGACGCGGATCCCATTTGCTCCATGAGCGGCTCGAAGGAGACGTCGTTTGGAATGCGGAGGGTGGCTCATGGTGGCTGTGCTCGGGCGTCATTCGAGGAAACCGGCGGGGTGGTTGTTTTGGCGCACTTCCGCCTCGAACTGTTTCATGCGGTTCGTCAGGCGTTGGACAATCTCGGCGTGTGTCTCGGCTTTGTTGGTGGATTCCCGAGGGTCGGCCTGCAAGTCGTACAGTTCCAGTTTATCCTGGTGCCGCAGCAGTTTCCAGCGGCCTTGACGAACTCCGGCCAGCACGCCGTGGCGGATGAAATAGAAGAACGAGTCATGGTGATTCCCCCAGTGCAGTTTTGCCGTCCGGTGACGGGCGTGATGGTAACCCAGAGAGAGCGGCATCAAAAGCGGCGGGCTTCCTCTTGGGACCCAATTTCGGCGGTCATTTCCATCAGCGCGTCGAGCATTTTGACCGACGCCTGCGGTTCGAGGTAATTCGTGCCGGGCCAGGTCTCGTAGCCGCCCAATTCGAAGTGCCGTGGTGTGGGCAGGTAGCCGATATAGCCGTGCGCCAGCGAGACCATGAACGAATGGGGCAGCGGGCTGTGCTGTGTGAACTCCAGGCCGATTTCGGCGAACGTTTCGCACGGGCTGGTGCCGATGGCGATGTCGCCGATCCGCAACACTTGCACCGGCACCAGCGCGGGTCCATTGGCTTCGGCAAGCAACTGGATGCGGCCGGCGTAGCTGAGCCGCTGAACCCAATCCCGCTCGGTGGCAAACGTGGCGCCGACCGGGACGTTGCCGCCGGGGACGCACGGCGCCTGGGCTTCCACAGCCTTCGTCCACTCGAGCAGTTCCGGCTCGACCGTCCGCCAGTCGAGCTGCAATTCGCGCGAGCGGGCATCCAGCGTCACGTGGTCTTGCCACGACTGGATGTTGTCGAGTGCCGCCTGGACTTTGCCGGCCCCGTCTTCGGCCACCTCGCGCATCCGCTGGTACGGCACGCGGCTGCCGCGCGGATTGAGCCGGTCGATGTTGTTGATGTCGCCGCTGGTGCCGTTGGCCAACAGGGCGACAAACGGCGGGTCGACGTCCCCGCCGGGCTGGCGGCGCTTCAACGACTCGCAAAACATGCCGAAATAATCGGCCGAGACGTGCGCCTGCCCGCTGCCGCCGACATAGTGCAGCGAGTAGGCACAGTACGCCGAGATGAGTCGCCCGTCCGGCTCGCGCAGGGCGATGATCGAAACCGCCGGATCGACCGGCCCGGCCGGCTCGATCAGATCGGGACTGGCGACGGGCGGGTTCATTTTCACCTGGTCGATCTTGCCGAACGGGTTGGGCGGCACGGTCCCTTCGCGCATCCGCCAGCGGCGGTTATGGACCTGTTCGGGCACGTCCACGCGAGTGAAGGCGATCTCGGCCGGTCGCAACAGATTCAACGCGCGTCGCACGCCGTCGGCGATCCGCCGGGCGACGAACCGCTGGTAGTCGTCCAGCTCCTGCTCGTTGGCGTAGCGGTTTTGGCCCAGCGCCGTTCCGGCCGAATGCGTGTGGGTGGCGGAGATCAGGACGTTTTGCGGCGGTATGCCGGTTTCCTTTTCAATCAGCCGCCGCGTTTCGACGCTGACGCTACGGTGCAGGCCCAGCAGATCGCAAACCACCAGCGCCAGCCGGGTCTGGCCATCGTCCAACACCAGGCAGCGGGCGTGCAGTTCGTCGTGAATGTGCTCGGCCGGATAAGGGGCAAAGCCGCCCACGATCCGCGTTCCCAAGGAAGGAGTAATGTTGCTGGTCGCCGCGCCGGCCTGCAGCGGCGCGGGCACCGTCAACACGAGACTGCCAACAAGAAGTAATGAATTCATCGGGATGTTTCCCTTTCGTTAGCCATGCCGGGCGCTTCCTTTTGTCAAGTCGGGCATTCCTGCATTACACCCCAGGATCGGGACAACGGTCAAGCCGGGGCAATCGGATCGTCGTGGGACGCCATGGCTTTGAAGACGCGACGTTCCGCGAAAGCTGGGGCCTTGGGACACCGGTCGTCATGCCTTCGAGAATCCCAGCCCTGCTTGTGCCCCAGTACATCCTGCTTTGTCCGTTCAGCCTGGCACGAGTGGTCCGCCTGACCGACGGCGGATCAGTGCCGTATCGGGCCGAACAGGATCACTGCCGCCGCTTCCCTGGGAGCGGCCAGTGCCGATTTGCGAGGTGGACGGCGCCGCAACTTCCAGGTCTTCAGTGCCCTCGATTTCCTGGCTGAAGTCACCCAGCACATCCCCGACAAGGGCGAACACCTCGTCCGGTATTACGGCTGATACTCGCCAGGTCGGACCCGCAGGCCGGTTCGAACAGCGACTCGAAGGCCAACTGCCAAGTTCTACGCCGCTGCGGCCTCTGGGAGGGCCCGCTCCGCACGCTGGCGAGCGCCCGAGGCCCGCCCGGGCGAACGCCACACGTCCCCGAACCGCGGTGCGACCTGGAATTGGTACTCGACCCTGAGTTCCTCTAAGGCCAACCAGCGGACCCGATTGGCGGGATTTCTTCTGAGCTTTTTTTTTTCGCCGCCAACCAAGCGGAGCGCTGACGATGCGCGCCCAGATCACACCATTGTCGCCTTTCTCGCCTGCGTCGGTCGCAAGACCCCCCATTTTGTACCCCGCTCTTATGGCAGGTTGTGAAAACACTCCTTTAAGTTCGGGGCCGCGATTAGCAGAGCCGAGCAAATCCGGGGGCCGTCAGCGAAAAACGGGCCCGCCGACAAAAAACCGGGCGCAAAAATCGGGACCGCCATCAGACAGCGAAAGAGCAGCGACAGACGGAGCGAGCAGAAAGACACGGTCAAACAAAAAGACAGGGTTGAAAGTCCCGAAACAGGGCCAAGAATCCCCAACAGAACATTCCAGACAGCAGTGAACACCCCAGTCAAACAGCAGCGACTACCAGTGGCAGCGAGTACCCGTGAGTACCCCAGCAAAAGCGGTCGAACAGCAGTGAGCGCCCCAGTAAAGCAGAAGCAAGTTCCATAGCACGAGGGGTTTCGATGGCAGAAAAGCCTGAAAAAAGGGGCGAGACGGTTGCGCTCTCGTCTGTCCGGGTGGACACGAGTCCTATCAGTCGGCTGGGCAAGCCAACCGGGGAGGTGGCCTTCGGTGTCGACGGCTGTTAACTATAAATTTACTAGAATTTTCATTTTGCTTGTGTAATCCGGAGGCTTGAGTGAGTCTTCTTGTTAGAGCGATTCACCAGCCAGGCGGAAAAACATGCTTCCCAGTCCACCAGAAACCCGAGCGAGCCTAATCCTGCGGCTTCAGAATGCTGAAGATGTGGCGGCTTGGAATGACTTCGTGGCGATCTATGTTCCTGTCATCTCGCGCGTCGCTGGTCGGCATGGATTTCAAGCCGCCGATACCGAGAATTTGGTGCAGGAAGTACTACTGGCGGTCTCGCAGGCGTTGCCCAAATGGCTTCAACGCCAGGATCGCGGTAGTTTTCGAGCCTGGCTGCTACGCGTCGCTCGCAATGAAGCGGTTGACATGCTGACGCGACGGGCGACTCGTCCACTTGGACAGGATGGCGAAGCCGCCGAGCGACTGTTGGCGGACCTTGCCGAAAGCCGCCACAGCCTTTCCTCGCAGCTCGATCTGCAATACGAACAAGCCGTGTTTCAATGGGCTGCTTCAAAGGTTCGCGATTCGGTCGCGGAAAATGTTTGGCAGTCCTTTTGGTTGACTCACGTTGAAAACCTATCGGTCGAGAACGCCGCGAAGCAGTTGAAGATGCGTCCAGGCAGCGTTTACATGGCTCGTGGTCGCGTCATGAATCGCATCAAGGAGATTGTCCAACAGTTTGAGAAAGAGCAATGATTGGCAAACAGACACGAACAACACATCCTTGCGATGAGGACAACCTTTCAGCCTTGCTTCAGGACGGCGAGCAAGCCACGAATCACGAGTTGATTCTTGAGCATCTCGAACAATGTGTGCGCTGTCAGCAGCGATTCGATGAATTAGCAGCCGCTTCGCAAGACTGGACAAAGGCTCGCCAAGCGCTGTCGATCAAAGAACCGACCGTCGAGCTTGATGGTGATGCAAATCGTTGGCAATATCCACCGAACATCGAGCGTTCTGCAGTTGCCTGGACCGAGTCGATGGCGCAGCACTTGTTGTCCCCTCCGTCGCACCCAGAAATGCTGGGCCGCATCGGTCGCTATGATGTCGAACGCTTGATTGGTAGCGGCGGCATGGGTGTGGTCTTCAAAGCGTACGACACGGAACTGAATCGACCTGTCGCGGTAAAATTGCTGGCTCCGTTCTTGGCCGAGAGTGGATCCGCTCGAAAACGGTTTGCCCGCGAAGCCCGTGCAGCGGCCGCAGTGGTCGATCAACACGTCGTCGCAATTCACAACGTGGAATCGGGCGATGGTCCTGGGAAGCAGCCGTTCCTGGTGATGAAGTACATTGCGGGCGGATCATTACAACAGCGACTCGATCGCGATGGTCCGCTGGAAGTGTGCGAAATTCTGCGCATCGGCATGCAAACCGCCAAAGGACTCGCCGCCGCACATGCTCAAGGGCTAATTCATCGCGATGTCAAACCATCGAACATCCTGCTCGATGAAGGAGTCGATCGCGCGCTGCTGACCGACTTCGGATTAGCTCGGGCCGAAGATGACGCCGGTTTGACTCGTAGCGGTTTCCATCCTGGCACCCCACACTACATGTCACCGGAACAAGTCCGAGGCGAAGCGATCGATGGTCGCAGTGATTTGTTCAGTCTCGGTTGTGTGCTCTATGCGTTGTGTACCGGCCATCCACCCTTCCGAGCCGAAACCAGCTACGCCGTCCTCCGTCGAATCACCGACGACACCGCGAGACCGATTCGTGAGATCAATCCGGATGTGCCTGAATGGCTCGAACAGATTGTGATGAAGCTGCTTTCGAAATGTCGAGATGATCGTTTCGATTCAGCCGTTCAAGTCGCTGAGCTGCTCGAAGGTTGCCTTGCACATGTGCAGCATCCGACCCTTACGCCACTTCCAAATGACGTTTCAAATACTCTGCAGCCTGCGTCACCCGTGTTTCGTTTCCGTGTAACAGGAATCCTTGTCATGATTGCTAGTTTGAGTTCAATCGCGCTGATGCTGTTTATGTCTGCTGCTGAGCAGAAAGACATCGTTGATACCGCCGACGCGGCCGGATCCTTCAAAACGCTCGTCGCGGCCGTAAAGGCAGCCGACCTTATCGAGACGCTGAAAGGCGAGGGGCCTTTCACGGTATTCGCTCCGACCGATGAGGCCTTTGCCAAACTGCCCAAGGGCACGGTGGAGGAATTGCTCAAACTCGAAAACAAGGATAAGCTTGCGGAGCTCCTCAAAGATCACGTCATTTCAGGCAAGGTGACGCTTGGCAAAGCCCTTCAGGCCGGCGAGGCAGCCACGCTCCAGGGATCAAAGATCCCTGCGAAGTTCGCTGGCGGGCGCGTCCTCATCGGCCCTGCCGGCCTGCTTGAGCCGGACATCGCAGCTTCCAATGGTGTCATCCATGTGATCGATCAAGTTTTGCTGCCAAAGACATGGGGCGAGTCCAACGTGCAACGATTTGGTCCTTTTCCCTACCCCTACGGCAAACTGGTTTCCTTCCGTTACGCCTATTGCCCCGCGCCTGAAAAGGAAAAACAAGACTCGCGGAAGGTTGCGGCGGCCCAATCATGTAATAAGTGTCACGTTCTGCCTGCGGCCAATTTTCCGGAAATGTGGCGGAATCTGTATGTAGGTTTCGACCCAACAAAAGAGGACGCCGAATGCGCCAATCCAAATCTTTTCAGGTGGGTGAAGTCGGGAAAAGGGGCAGGGGCAATGTTCGGCAAAACCTACGCTGTGTACGGTCGCAACACTTGGGATCCCGCCCCTCCTGCTCCTGTGACCGTAAACGTTGGCCAGGAGTTTGACGTAGAACTCTACACCTTTATCAATCAAGAGGGAGCCCGTTGGTATCCAGGTGCTAGGCCGAGGCACGCCGGAGAGGAAGAGGAAGGATTCAATATAAACGGGCCCAATAAGACCTTGCCGGAGATCACCAACGAAAGCGTGCTTCGCGTAGACGAAATCTCCAAGCTCTCCCTGAGTGCGAAACCCGGAGAAACTTATGACGTATGCTACTCGGACTCGAAGTTTGGCGAGCCCACAGCTGGAGCTTTCTTCAACCCCGATGAGAAATTCGGTACGAAAACCACCTGCGGCAAGTATTTAGTGCGTTATCGGGCGGTCAAAGCCGGCACGAGCGAGATTCGTTGGCAACTCTATCGCCAACGAGAAGACGGCAAAGGGGTTTACGAGCCCGGGCTAGATTATTTCGCGGAGTATGTTCTGCCCGTAAACGTCGAGTAACCAAGCGTCCCGGCTGCAGCGGCTCGCCAATGCGAGGCCGCATGCTGTTACCCCAAGAACTGTCCGACTCGCTGGTCACCCGGGCGATTCCTTCCTGCTCGGCGGGCAACTCCGGCCGACCAGACCGTTTCCCCGCGAGTACCACGATGAGCGCGACAACGGCCGCCACGGCCACCAGTCCCAAAGCAACCACATGATTGAAAAGCGTGAGCGAACCATGATGGCCGTGAGTCTTTGCGGAATTCGATTCTGTTTGGGAAGTCTGGTTGTTGCGGCCTCGGCTGTCGTCGCCGCGCAAGCTGCGGCGGGCGAGCCGAGGTTATCCTCTGACGATCCACGGGCCATCAGGCTGTTCAACTGCGATTTCAACTGGGCGCGCTGGCCGCCCAGTGAAACGCTGCCCCACGGAGACGTCCGGGTCATTGCTGGGGTCAGACCCTGTTTTCGGTTTTGGCGATTGTATCGACGATCCTTGCCGCCAGGTTTCGGTCTTGGCCAGACTGCGCCGAATGGCGACCAGAACACTGCCGCGTTTGCTGAACCACCAGGACGTCAAATCGTAGTCGACCACATTCCGCGCCGCGCGAAGCGAGTTCAGCCGCTCGGCCACGGGCGGCAACTGAATCCTGCCCGACTGAGCCAGACACCACTGGAGCTTGTCGTGAGCCTTCGCGGTCTTGGGCAACGTGACGCCACAACTCTCCACGAAATCGCGGGCCAGATGGAAAGCCCCGTAGTAGGCTCGACTCACGGCCGAACGGGTACAGCGAGTTTCGAGGGGAGGAGCTGCGTATGACTCAGATAACCATGGCGGAAGCCCAGGTGCGTCTGCCGGACTTGGTCCTGGCAGCGGTGCGAGGCGAGGAAGTAGTCATCGCGCAAAACGATCAGGTCGCGGTAAGACTGGTGCCGGTAGCCGCCGGCCAACCTCGTCCGTGCTTCGGCAGCGCCCGGGGAAAAATCTTCATGGCCGACGATTTCGATGCTCCGTTGGACGACTTCCAGGAGTACATGCCGTGAGGGTACTCCTCGATACGCACGCTTTTCTCTGGTTCATCATGGGTGACGCCCGCTTGATCGCCACTGCACGTGGATTTTTTCACCGTCCATGGCCATGGCGGACCCGCCACCATCACCCCCGACGCCCCGGCGCCGCGGCTCGACGGCACGACTCTTACCGTACCGGTCGAACGCCACAACTATCGGCTGCTGATCATTGAGAAGAAGTAATCCAGGAAGCAACCATATCATTCGAAAGCGAGAGCGAACCATGATAGCCGTGAGTCTTGCCCCCTACCGCTGCAAATGCTCGATAATCATCCGAGCAATTACGTCGTTGTTGTTGTCTTGCATGAGTAGATGGGAATTGCCTTCGATGCCAAGTTTGGGAAGCCAGATCACGTCGGCCTTGCCGCCTGCCGCGTTGATTTCTTCGGCCATCTTCACGCTGGCCTCGTAGCGCCCTTGCATGGGCCGCAAATCAAAATTGTCACCATAGACTCCGATGAATCGCTTGTCGGCGAAGTGTTCGGCGATGTCCTCGGGATCAGTGGGCGAGCCGGTGACTTCGACGGCCACAATGGCCTTGACAAGCTCGGGCCGCAGCCGAGTGGTTTCGAAACCGGTGGGGCCCGAGGCGGAATGGAGGACTAGCGTCGCCGGCCCGACTTTTTCCAGCAATTCGATCAAAGCGTCAACTTTCGGATTGCCACTGGTGACGACGCCGTTTTCGTCGCCAGCCGGATTGCCGAATGCAACGCCTCGACCGCCGCGGCCGCGCCGCCCCGCGGGGGCTGATTCCGTCGATCCGCCCGCTCGGCCGCCGCGGCGACCCGCGAAACTGCCTCCAGCCGCCCCGCCGCGACGGCCGCCTCCGCTGATCACGGGAGTCATGGAAGCGTGGAACTGCGCAATGTGCTCGACGGGAAACCGCGTATTCTCAGCAGGCGCGCCCGGTTCCGGCCCGATGCCCCACCGTCGCCAGGTGATCTCGTTGGCCCACAACATGATTTTCTGCTCACGAAGCGCGCTCCAGCATTTCAAAAAATGCCTGTTCTTTTCTTCTGTTCGGGTCGGGTCGGAGACCCAACCTACTTGGGTTGCGGCGGGGGGACCAGCTTCTCAGGCGAGCAGGGCGGCTTCGATTGCCAGGCCGGGGCCGAAGCCGCCCTGCTC
>Ga0351963_1115_pt1 | contig 10226 bp, 7 predicted proteins | sample TotcelT113001N14_FD_205804 | JGI IMG/M metagenome (GOLD analysis project Ga0351963, IMG submission 205804) | Enriched cells from coal bed in the Powder River Basin, Montana, United States - Total cells T11 rep3 HSBNCT.T11.300.1.N14 ... | reverse complement strand
GATTGCCGAATTTGTGCTGGCGATGAAGCACGGACTCGGACTGAACAAGGTGCTGCAAACCATTCACATTTACCCGACGCTGGCAGAGGCGAACAAGTACGCTGCAGGAGAATGGAAACGAGCCCATGCGCCGCAAAAACTGCTTGAATGGGTGTCGCGTTTTCACGCGTGGAGGCGGCGATGAAGGACGCCCCACGATTGTCGATCATCATGCCGGTGCTGAACGAAGCGGCAACCGTAGAAAATTCCTTAAGACAGCTTGCGCCATTGCGTGCGCAAGGCGTGGAAGTGATCGTGGTCGATGGCGGCAGCACCGATGAAACTTTCTTGCTGGCGCGCCCGTTCGCCGATGCTTTGCTGCATTCGCCGCGTGGTCGTGCGCGACAGATGAATGCGGGTGCAGCGGCGGCGGTTGGTAATCTCATATTGTTTTTGCACGCGGATACGCTGCTATCAGAAGGTGCGATTTCCGCCCTGATGCGCGGGCTTGAGCAAACACAAAGGGCATGGGGACGATTCGATGTGCGCATTGATGGCCATTCCCCGTTGTTCGGGATAATCGGCAGTTTGATGAACTGGCGGTCGCGTCTGACCGGCATAGCGACCGGCGATCAGGCCATCTTCGTAAGACGGGGCGATTTTGAGGCAATCGGCGGTTTTCCCGATCAGGATTTGATGGAGGACATCGAGTTGTCTCGCCGTCTCAAGCGGAGGTCGCCGCCGCTTTGTTTGCGCGAGCAGGTTGTGACCTCCGCACGGCGATGGGAAAAACATGGCATCTGGCGCACGATCACGCTGATGTGGCGCTTGCGTTTTTTGTACTGGCTGGGCACGCCCGCCAAGCAGCTTGCGGAGAAATACCAATGAAGCAGGATTGCGCCGTAATTGTGTTTGCCAAGGCGCCCGTGCCGGGGTTTGCCAAGACGCGGCTGGCACCGGCGATCGGCGAGGTCGCGGCGGCGCGTCTGGCATCCAGAATGCTTGATGAAACCCTGCAACAGGCGGTGGAAGCAGATATCGGGCCGGTTACCTTGTATTGCACGCCGGATGAATCGCATCCGGCATTTGTCGAGGCCAAGGATCGCTATGGCGTGGATCTCGCCTTGCAAGGCTCAGGGAGTTTGGGTGTTCGTATGCATTGCGCACTTGATCGGGCATTGCGCAGCCATGCGCGTGTACTGCTGATCGGCACCGATGCGCCCGAGCTTCGGGCCGACAGCTTGCGTATTGCGGCAGAGGCCTTGCAATCACATCCGGCGGTTTTTGTTCCCGTTGCTGACGGGGGATTCGTGCTGGTCGGCGTTTCAATGCGGATGCCAACGTTATTTGACGATATTGACTGGGGAACGACGAAGGTGATGCAACAGACACGCGAGCGGCTATCGACACTCAAGCTTGCATGGCATGAGCTCCCGATGCTGAATGATGTGGACGAGCCGAGCGATTTGGCGTTTGTGCCGCCAGAGTGGTTGATATGAAGCGGCTGGTACTGGTCGGCGCCGGTCACGCGCATGCGCTGGTGCTGGCTGAACTGGCGCGCAACAAGCCGAAAGATCTGGAGGTGGTACTGGTGTCACCTCACAGGTTGGCACCGTACTCAGGCATGATTCCGGGCTGGCTTGCTGGTCATTATCATTGGGATGAGTGCTGCGTCGATTTTGAACGCCTTTGTCGTCGTGCCCGCGTAGCAATGTGCATTGATTCGGTCGCAGCACTCGATCCGGATCGACAGGAATTGCAGTTGCAAAATGGCGATACGCTTGGCTTTGACCTGCTGTCACTCAATGTCGGCTCGACCCTGATGCCTCCGTCCAGCGATGGCACGATGGTAATGCCGATGCGTCCTTTGGGAGAGTTGCGTTGGCGATGGGAGGAATTGCAGCGTGTTGTGACGGCGCTTGAGCCGGGAACGAATTTCCGGGTTCTGACAGTCGGCGGGGGTGCGGCCGGCGTAGAGAGCATGTTGGCAGTAAGTCATTCACTCAGGCAGCTTGCCCCCGGCGTTTTATTCCAGTTTGTGTTGACAATGGAAGGCGGAGACATTTTGCCCAACATGGCCAAAGGCACTGCTAGTCGCCTGCGCCAGCACTTGGTTAGACAGGGTATTGAAACCGTCAGCCATTTTAGGGCGACGCAGGTTTGGCAGGGTTCAGTTCTTGATCAGACAGGAAAAAGTATTCCGGCAGATGCCGTCCTTTGGGCGACAGGGGCGCAAGCGTATCCCTGGATCCGTGCGTCCGGCATCAGCGTGGACGCAGGCGGCTTCGTCAGCGTGGACAGCTCATTGCGGTCGTTATCGCACCAGCGGATATTTGCAGCAGGGGATTGTGCCGGGCTGACGCCGCCTTTGCCGAAGGCTGGGGTGTTTTCGGTGCGGATGGGCCCCATTTTGGCTCACAATTTACTGGCTGACATCGGCGGGCAAGCCCTTCAATCCTACATTGCCCAGCGCAGATATCTGGCGCTGCTCGGTACAGGGGGTAAAAATGCGGTGGCGTCCTGGGGGGCGTATGCCTGGCAGGGGCAATGGGTGTGGCACTGGAAGCAGGCCGTTGATCGCCGTTTTGTGGCCCTTTTTGGCTCAGATTGATGCTTCACCTACCATGTGGCGTACAATGTCGGTCTTTACGGAATATTTCCTGCAACTGAAACTTGATTAGATGCCTGCGACACAAATTACCCCTTTGACTTCTCCGACGACGCATACGGTGCGTTTTGCGGATTTCGGCTTGTCTGCTGAAATTCTGCAAGCGCTTGCCGATCAGGGATATGAGCATCCGACGCCGATTCAGGTGCAGGCCATTCCTATCGTAATGGCCGGAAGGGATGTGATGGGGGCGGCGCAAACCGGCACCGGCAAAACAGCGGGTTTTGCATTGCCGGTTATCCAGAAATTGCAGCCGCAAGCGAATACCAGTACTTCGCCGGCTCGCCATCCTGTGCGTGCGCTGATCCTGACACCGACTCGCGAACTTGCCGATCAGGTTGCCGAAAGTGTCCGAAATTATGCCTGTCATACGGCGCTACGCTCAACGGTAGTATTTGGCGGTGTCGATATGTCGCCGCAGACGGTGGCTTTGCGTGCCGGGGTCGAGATCCTGATCGCAACGCCGGGGCGTCTTCTTGATCATGTGCAGCAAAAAACAGTGAGCTTGTCGCAGACGGAAATCCTGATTATGGATGAGGCTGACAGGATGCTGGACATGGGTTTCCTGCCGGATTTGCAGCGCATCATCAATTTGCTGCCAAAACAGCGGCAGAACCTGATGTTCTCCGCAACATTTTCACCGGAAATCAAGAAGCTGGCTGGGAGCATCCTGAACAATCCCGTATCCATCGAAGTGGCACGCAGCAACGCGACTGCCGACAATGTCACACAGATTGTGTACAAGGTGGAAGATGCGGAAAAGCGCGACGCGGTGGTGCATATCATTCGCAATCGCGAGTTGAAACAAGTGCTGGTGTTCTCAAATACCAAGATAGGCGCGTCCCGTCTGGCAAGGCAGCTTGAGCAGGAAGGCGTGAAAGCGACAGCGATTCATGGCGACCGCACGCAGGCTGAGCGCATGGCGGCACTGGAAGCGTTCAAGAAGGGCAGCATCGATGTGCTGGTTGCGACCGATGTGGCGGCGAGAGGACTGGATATCGCCGAAATGCCATGCGTGATCAACTACGACTTGCCGTTTAACGCCGAAGACTATGTGCATCGTATTGGTCGCACAGGAAGAGCGGGCGCGTCCGGCGATGCGATTTCGCTTTGTACTGACAAGGACGAGCGTCTTCTCACAGATATTGAAAAACTGATCAAGCAAAAAATCGAATGTGTGCCTCTCTCCGGATTTGCGACTCGCCGCAGTTCTCGACGAGAGGATATCGAGAGACCAAAACGCGCGCGTGCCGAACCTGTAGATCGCGGCCCGTATCGCGCTTCGCCGCCGACGCGCAAACCCAAGTCAGATCCGTTGTTCGACAAACCCTACGAGCCGGTTGCTGCATCGGTTCCTCAGGAGGTGCTGCCGACAGAGCACGCCACTTCCCCATCCAAGTCACCCAAAACAAAGGTGGCGTTCCTCCTTGGCGGTGGCCCGAAGGGGTAGAGGTCTTTCAATCCTTCAAGCTGGACGGATCCCTTTACGAAGGCACAAGCCGGTAATAATCTTCAATCGATCAGATGGCGGCGAAAAGGTTTGCCAAATTACTTTTCAGCTGCTTTTGGCGGGGTAAAATGGAGAGATGATTTCGCCGCAATTTGTTCACCTTCGCCTTCACTCAGAATTCTCGATTGTTGACGGTCTCGTTCGCATTGACGATGTGGTCAAGACGGCCGCTCATGACGGTCAGCCAGCGCTGGCGCTGACGGATCTCTCAAATTTGTTTGGCCTGATAAAGTTTTATCAGGCTTCCTTGCGTGCCGGCATAAAACCTATCGCTGGTTGTGACATCTGGATTACCAATGAAGAGCAGCGGGACAAGCCAACACGTTTATTGCTTTTGGTAAAGAATCATGACGGCTATCTGCAGCTGTGCGAATTGCTGTCTCGGGCGTGGCTGGAAAACCAGCATCGAGGTCGTGCCGAAGTTCGTTTTGAATGGCTGGAAGCCTCGCAAAAACAGGGTAAGCAAGGATTAATCGCACTGTCTGGTGCGCAGATGGGCGATGTCGGAGTTGCGATCGACAACGGCAATCTGGCCGCAGCGGAAAAATGCGCGCAACGGTGGGCCAACATTTTCCCCGGCCATTTCTATCTTGAAGTACAGCGCGCGTCCCAGCATGGAATGGGGAACCATGTTCACCACACGGTAGCCATTGCGCACAAGCTGAAACTGCCGGTTGTGGCAACCCACCCGGTGCAATTCCTGTCACCGGACGAGTTTGTCGCGCACGAAGCACGCACCTGCATTTCTGAAGGCGAAATTCTGGCCAACCCGCGTCGCTCCAAATTATTTAACGATCAGCAGTGTTTCAAGACGCAGGCAGAGATGGCGGAACTGTTTGCTGACTTGCCTTCTGCGCTGGAGAATTCAGTCGAAATCGCACGGCGTTGCAATCTGGTACTTGAACTGTTCAAACCAAAATTGCCGGACTTTCCAACTCCTGCGGGCATCACTATTGACGATTTTTTGGTGATGGAGGCAAGGCAGGGTCTGGAACAGCGATTGCTAAAGTTGTATCCGGAGGATGCTCGGCGAGAAGCGAAGCGCGCGCGCTACGAAGAGCGTCTGCTGTTCGAGACGGACACCATCATCAAGATGGGTTTTGCCGGCTATTTTCTGATTGTTGCCGATTTTATTCGCTGGGCGAAGAACAATGGTGTGCCGGTTGGTCCGGGGCGCGGATCGGGTGCAGGATCCTTGGTTGCCTATGCGCTGTCAATCACGGATCTGGATCCTCTGGCGTACAACCTGCTATTTGAACGATTTCTCAATCCTGAGCGGGTGTCGATGCCGGACTTTGACATCGATTTTTGTCAGGAGGGTCGTGATCGTGTGATTCAGTATGTCAAGGAGCGTTATGGCCTGGATGCTGTTTCGCAGATTGCAACCTTTGGCACGATGGCTGCTAGAGCGGCGGTGCGCGATGTCGGGCGCGTGCTGGATTTCGGGTACAACTTTTGCGACGGGATTTCGAAGCTGATTCCGAACAAGCCGGGCAAGCAGGTTACGATTTCCGATGCCAAGAGGGAAGAGCCGTTGCTCGCGGAGCGCGAGGAAAACGAAGAAGAGGTCAAGCAGTTGCTGGCGCTGGCAGAGCAGGTGGAGGGTATTACGCGAAATGTCGGCATGCATGCGGGAGGCGTTCTGATCGCACCGGGCAAGCTGACTAATTATTGCCCGCTTTACCGTCAGGCCGGCAACGAAGCCGGTGTCATTTCGCAATTTGATAAAGGCGATGTTGAAGCTGTTGGGCTTGTGAAATTCGATTTTCTTGGTCTGGCGACGCTGACCATTCTGGATTTGGCCGTGCGCTCGATCAGGAAGCTTGATCCGGCGATGGAAAGTTTTGACCTTGAGTCTTTGCCGCTGGATGACAAAAAAACCTACGAGTTGCTGACAAAGGCCAAGACGGTTGCCGTCTTTCAGTTGGAAAGTCGCGGCATGCAAGGCATGCTCAAGGATGCACGACCTGATCGCTTTGAGGACATCATTGCGCTGGTGGCCTTATATCGACCCGGCCCCATGGATCTGATTCCGGATTTTTGTCGGCGCAAGCACGGCGAACGATTTGACTATCCCGATCCGCGCACCGAAGAAATCCTGTCTGAAACTTACGGCATCATGGTGTATCAGGAGCAGGTGATGCAGATGGCTCAGGTTGTGGGCGGATACTCGCTCGGCGGTGCGGATTTGTTGCGTCGTGCAATGGGCAAGAAAGACGCTGATGAGATGGCGCAGCACCGCCAGATTTTCCGTGATGGTGCGGCGATAACTGGTTTGCCCGCACAGAAGTCAGACGAGATCTTCGATTTGATGGAAAAATTTGCCGGCTATGGTTTTAACAAGTCGCATGCTGCAGCGTATGCGCTGCTGGCCTACCAGACAGCCTACCTGAAAGCGCATCATCCTGCAGCTTTTATGGCAGCCAACTTGTCACTGGCAATGGATGACACCGATAAAATTAAGGTGCTGGTCGAGGATGCCGTCGAAGAGTGCGGGTTAATGCTTTTGCCGCCGGATATCAACCAGTCTGATTACCGATTTCTCCCGGTCGGTGAAGCGCCAAGCGTGAGCGGCACGCCTGTCAAGCAAATTCGCTATGGGCTAGGGGCAATTCGTGGCGCGGGACAGGCCGCGATTGAGGCAATCGTTGCGGCGCGCAAGGAAGCTCCCTTCACTGATTTGTTTGATTTTTGCAGTCGGATTGACAAACGACTCGCGAACCGGCGCACGATGGAATCGCTGATCCGTGCAGGAGCCTTTGATTGCTTCCACGCTGACAGGGCGACACTCCTGGCCTCGGTCGGACTCGCGATGGAGGCGGCAGAACAGGCAGAGGCTTCTGCCAATCAGGTCAGCCTTTTTGGTGGAGATGACAGTGATCTGGTTGCGCCGCCCGAGTATGTCAAAACAGTTCCTTGGAGTGAAAAACAAAAGCTGGCTGAGGAAAAGGCTGCCCTTGGATTGTATTTGTCCGGCCATTTGTTTAACGCTTATGTCACGGAGGCACGGAATTTTGCCCGAACCCGTCTGGCTGAACTGGAATCGGCGCGTGAGCACAAATGGATCGCCGGAATCATCTCCGGCATGCGCCCACAAATGACGCAACGCGGCCGAATCATGATTGTGACGCTGGACGACGGGAGCGCAACAGTCGATGTGACCGTGTTCAGTGAGTTATTCGATGCGAACCGAAATTTGTTCAAGGAAGACGAATTCCTCGCCGTGCAGGGCAGAGTTGCCGAAGATCGCTTTACCGGTGGTTTGCGGATTGCAGCTGACAGCGTGCTGGATATTGCCGGGGCGAGAACACAGTTTGGAAAGCGGCTTTCATTCTTTATGCCACAAAGGGTTGAGCTTTCGCAATTAGGAAGTGCATTGTCGCCTCATGTCGCAGCGAGCGGTTTGCCATTATTCATGCGCTATCAATTGCAAGGGAACGAGTGCGTGTTCCGATTTGACGATAAGTGGCGTGTGCGGCCGTCCGATGAGCTTAAATTTATCTTGTTGGAAACACTCGGTGCGACTGATGTGGCGGTGGAGTATTGATGATCGAGCGAGCAAAACTCCCGGAATTAATTCTATCTATATTGCCGCTCACCTTTTTTCTCCCGGCATATCTTGGGCATATTGGCGTGGCTCTGTTCGTGTTGGCTTATGCCGCTTCAGGGAACTATCGGGTTAAGTGGCGAAGAATCAGGGGCAGCCCAATCTTCGTGCCTGTGCTGTTACTGCTGCTGGTTTCGTCGCTTGCGGCTGCTTTTCTTGACCGGCCAGATGTCAAATTTTGGACAGGCTATGCACACTATCAAATCTTTGTCTTTCTGCTCTTGTTTTCCAGCATTCAACCAGGTGATTGGCAGCGAAGAGCAATAAAGATGTTTTATGCAGGCGCAGTGCTGGCGGCAACTTTTTTTTACCTCAAGCAAATGCTGCTCCTCCCTGAAATCAAGTTTTTTGCCAGTTATTTAGAATACAGTGGGAATAAATCTATTCTGCTTGGCATTTTTCTTGGAGTCGCTAGTGCGGGGTTGCTTGAAGAAGTGATTCGACTTCAAGACCGGAGGGCGAAGCTGATTCGCTTGGCAATGCTGCTGTACCTCGTCATTCCAATGCTATTTTTTGCCAGAACGCGAACCGGTGTTTTGGTTTTCGCTGTTCTGTGCGTTCTGGTTATTGCCGGGCGGTTAAAAATGTCCTGGCCCCTTTTCGCCTGTTTGATTGGCTCGCTAATTTTGTTGATCACGGCTTGGAAATTCTCTCCCAACCTGCAAAGCCGTGTCGATACCACACTAAAAGATGTTGCCGCTTTCGCACGGGGTGAAAAGATCAGTGATGAGGGCATTCGTCTTGAAATGTACAGGGTGGCAGTTACGATGATTGCTGAGAAGCCCATCACAGGACATGGTGTTGGTATTTGGTATCAACAGATTCGGGAAAGAGCGCCAGCTTCACGGATAGAGTCTATGGCAACGCCTCACAACGATTATCTGCTCTATTGTGCTGAAATCGGATTACTTGGGTTGGCGGCATTGCTTTGGATTTTATTTAGATTGCTTCATCTTGGCTGGAAGGTGCGGCGCGAGAGGGGAATGGGGTTGTTGATGTTTACAACGGCCTTGATAGTCACTGCCATGTTCAATGCTGCCGTGCGTGATACGGTGTTTGGGATGCCTTTTATGCTTCTGCTGGCCGTTCCGCTGGCTGGGGCCATACGGGCCGATTCCCCGGGTGGCAGTGATGAGAGGCTGTCGATCGCTTGATTTTGCCGGGGTATGATTGAACTGTTGGCATGTTATTCGAATATTTCCGCCCCCCAATCCGTTTTATAATGGCAATCCAAAATGACAAGTTGGACTGCAAGACTATTTTATGAGGCCTCACTTGAATAATTCCGGCTATACATCAGCGGACAAATCTGAGCGCGTGATTCTGTGCATGAAGTGGGGCACCAAGTATGGCCCAGAATATGTCAACCGCTTGTATGGCATGGTGCGCCGTCATTTGAGAGGCGATTTCCGCTTTGTTTGCCTGACAGATGATGGCAATGGTGTCAGGCCGGAGGTTGAATGTTTCCCGATCCCGGATTTGAAGCTGCCTGACGGCTTGCCTGAGCGCGGCTGGAAAAAGCTGACTACTTTCGAACCGGATCTCTACGGTCTGAGAGGAACAGCACTTTTCCTCGATCTGGATGTGGTCATCGTCGATGATATTGACTGCTTTTTTGATTATCCTGGCGAATTTTTGATCATTCATGACTGGAAGCGCCCATGGCGTGTCACTGGCAATTCGTCGGTATACCGTTTTGAGATTGGTGCCCACGCTGATGTGCTGGAACTGTTTCGCCAGACGCAGGAGACAGTGCGCAAGAATGTTCGTAACGAGCAAGCTTACCTCTCGGATGTCTTGCACAAGCAGGGCAAGCTTCAATACTGGCCGGAAGATTGGTGTTCCAGTTACAAGTACCACTGCATTCCCAACTGGCCGAGCAACTACTGGCAGGAGCCACATATTGCCTCGGGAGCCAAGATTGTGATATTTCATGGCGAGGTGAATCCGCCTGATGCACTGATTGGCAAGCGGAACAGGGCATTGCGTTTCGTTCGTCCCGCACCCTGGATCGCCGATCACTGGGCTGAATAGTCTAGGTAAGAGAATGACTTTTCCCGCCCACATCAAACGACTTCTTGCAGTTCACAAGCCCTACACAGGACGCCTGATGCTGGCATTTGTTGCGATGATTGTGACGGCTGCTACTGAACCGGTGGCCCCCTATTTTCTCCAATTGCTGCTCGATCATGGTTTTGTAGAGAATCCGACTTTTTCATTCTGGCTGGTGCCATTGGTGGCAATTGGACTAATGTCGGTGCGCGGTGCATCAATCTATGCTAGCACCTACATGATGAACTGGGTGTCGACCAATGTCCTGAACGACTTTCGTAGCCGGATGTATGAGCGTCTTCTCCAGGTGCCAACGACATATTTTCTTAACCATTCGGTCGGGCAGGTAATAAATTCCCTGATGTTTGAGGTGCAGCAGATCAATGAGATGGTGACCAGGGTGTTGACAT
>Ga0351963_1112_pt1 | contig 10455 bp, 12 predicted proteins | sample TotcelT113001N14_FD_205804 | JGI IMG/M metagenome (GOLD analysis project Ga0351963, IMG submission 205804) | Enriched cells from coal bed in the Powder River Basin, Montana, United States - Total cells T11 rep3 HSBNCT.T11.300.1.N14 ... | reverse complement strand
AGGCAATACACCCAGATTGGTTCACTCGAGACAAAAATTCCCGCCGAATTGTCAGCATTGGGTCTGGCACTTGGGGCGCACGGGTTTGCCAACATTGCCTGCATTCGTTCGCATGTTGATCGGGAGCATTATTATTTCGAGGCTGACCTGCGCCCGAATGCCTGGGTAAATCACCCGCGATTTTTCGGGGATGATCCGGCAAGGTATATAAGGACATTTTTTATTGACGGAACGGTGATGGAAAAACTTCCTCCGGTCAATGCGCTGCATCCCGAGCAAATCCTGATGCCATACTTGCCGCGGTTGCATATATGGGAAATTATTTTTAACCGCTACGGAGCTTGGAAATATTTGCGGGAAGATTCCCTTGCATTCAGGGCGTTCCTCAGAAAACTGCGACATGGCGCGTTGTCCATCCTAAACCTCAGGTTGTTCAGGCGATTGGTGGGGAGGGTGATGAAGGATAAGCATGAAGGATCACCGTCAACATGATACCAACAGGTGTACCGGGAATTTTACCGGGATATTGCTGGCATGAGGTGGAATGATGCGAAAACAAAAAAGCCAGACTTCCCTATGAAAATCTGGCTTAAATGGTTTGCTTTGAATGATGTGGAATTAAACTTTGGTGCCGGGAGTCGGAATCGAACCGACACGCCCTTTCAGGCGCGAGATTTTGAGTCTCGTGCGTCTACCAATTTCGCCATCCCGGCAACGCCCGCGCATTATCGCTGATTTGTCGTTTCCGGGCAACCTTGACGGGTTGGTCTTGTACAATTCCGACCTTACAGACAGTCTTGATTATCGCCATGAACACCCCGACGCTTGGAATTATCGGTTGGTCAGGCAGCGGCAAGACCACATTGCTCGAATCCCTGCTACCGATGTTGACGGTGCGTGGACTGCGCGTGAATGTTGTCAAGCACAGCCACCATGATGTGATGCTGGAGCCACCGCACAAGGACAGCGCCCGCCTGCGGAGTGCAGGTGCCGCCGAAGTGCTGCTGTCCACGCCGTTCAGGTTCGTCATTGCACGAGAATTGCATGGGAATGCCGAGCCTGCGCTGGAAGAATTGCTGGCAAGATTGGCGCCGGCCGATTTGACACTGGTTGAGGGCTACAAGTGGGCGACCATTCCCAAGCTGGAAGTGTTTCGTCCTTCAACCGGCAAGGTCGCGCTTTATCCGGACGATCTGCAAATCATTGCGGTTGCATCGGATGCGGACAAACCAATAGATTGGGATGGATCGCGAGCGTGGCTCGATCTGAACCAGCCGGATCAGGTGCTGGCGTGGTTGCTGGAATTTGCCGGCTTGTAGCGTTAAATCGTTTGTCCAAGCAAAGTGAAATGCTCCACCGCTGGCGGACTGGCAAAGTATGGGCCGACGATGGCGCGCCATTCCGTGAAGGCTGGCGATTCGCGGAAATCGACGGTGTGATTTTCCAGTGTTGCCCAGTAAAACATCAACACAAAACGATCCGGCGACTCGATCCCGTGGTTGATGCGATAGCCCTGAAAGCCACGGGCTTTTGTGATGGTTTGATCCAGCCCTTGCTGCAGTGCAGCCTGAAATTCGGTCTGTTTGCCGGGAAGAATTCGAATGTCGACGAGTTCAAGAATCATAAAGGCTTTGTTAATGTTAAGAACGGACGGATTTTACCATTCGCAATCAGGGTGCAAGGGATCGTCGCGCAGTTTGGGTTCAGCGTAATTTACGCTTTTCGTAAAAAACTGCTGACCTCAATGTCACTCTGACGCAGGCAGTCGAATCGTGTATTGTCCTGATTTGTCATCGCGCTGCATGACCAGCAAATTCTGCTTCTGCGCATCTTCGACCAGTTCGCGGAAAGATCGGTAGCCATAGGCAGATTCGGTGAAGCCGGGGCGGCGGCGCTTCATGGTCTGCTTGACCATCGACCCCCACATTTTTTCTTCTTCTCCGCGTTCGGCGATCAGCGCTTCAATGGTTTCAACGATGAAATCCAGCGCCTCCTGCTTCTTGTCATCTTCCTTCTTTGCCGGTGCAGTTTGTGTTGCATCCGTTTGCTTGGCCGTTTGCGGCTTTTTTTCGGCGGGCTTCTTCTTCGGTTTCTTTTCGCGCACCAGATCATCGTAAAAAATGAACTCGTCGCAATTGGCGCTCAGCAGATCCGAGGTTGATTCCTTGACGCCGATACCGATCACATACTTGTTGTTCTCGCGCAGTTTGGACACCAGCGGCGAAAAATCGGAATCGCCGCTGATGATGACGAACGCATCGACATGCGATTTGGTGTAGCAGAGATCCAGCGCATCGACCACCATGCGGATGTCAGCCGAGTTTTTGCCAGACTGGCGCACATGCGGGATCTCGATCAGTTCAAAAGCCGCCTCGTGCATCTTGCCCTTGAATTCCTTGTAACGATCCCAGTCGCAATAAGCCTTCTTGACGACAATGCTGCCTTTCAGCAGCAGGCGCTCCAGCACCTTGGAGATGTCGAATGGCGTGTGCTTCAGTTCGCGCACGCCGAGCGCGATGTTTTCAAAATCGCAGAACAGCGCCATGTTGGTCACTTCCGGCTGATTGGGCATCGTCACTCCTCAAGAATGGGTTGGTGTGTCAAGTGTATCGCGCTTTGAGCCAGTCGAGAACGCCGAATCCGGCGGCACGACCGCTGGCAAAACAGGCTGTCAGCAAATAGCCGCCGGTTGGCGCTTCCCAATCCAGCATTTCGCCAGCGCAAAACAGACCGGGCAGCGCGCGCACCATCAGGCGCTCGTCAAGCGATTCAAACAACACGCCGCCTGCGCTGCTGATGGCCTCGTCAATCGGGCGGGTGGCAACGAGGCGCAGTGGCAGCGACTTGATAGCGTTTGCCAGCCTTAGCGGTTGGGAAAAATCATCTTTAGTTACCAGTTCACGCAGCAGGGCTGACTTTGCGCCGCGCAGGTTCAGGCGACTTTGTAGGTGAGAAGACATCGAGCGCGAGCCGCGCGGGTGTGACACTTCGGCGATCACGCGCGAACGGTCGTGTCCTGGCACGAGATCGATGTGGAGTACGGCGCTGCCGTGCACATCGATGGCATCGCGCAGGGGGGCAGACAGGGCATAAATCAGGCTGCCTTCCAGGCCATGTTCTGTGATCATGAGTTCACCCTGCCGCCGGTGTGTGATGCCCGCCGGATCAGTGAATGTAACGGCGACTGACTTTAGAGGCTGACCGGCAAATCGTGATCGCAAGTGTTCACTCCAGTTGCAGTCAAAACCGCAGTTGGCAGGCTTCAAGGGTGTGATATTCACGCCTCTGGCCGAAAGAAGCGAAACCCAGGCGCCATCGGGACCTAGCCGCGACCAGCTGCCACCGCCGAGCGCCAGCAGGGTGGCGTCAGCCTGCAAGGAGATTTCACCTGTCGGGGTTGAAAAGCGAAGCGCTTTGCCATCATCCCAGCCTATCCAGCGATGCCGCATGTGAAAGCGCACTCCGGCAGCGCGCAGCCGGTGGAGCCATGCCCGCAATAACGGCGCAGCCTTCATTTCGTTCGGAAAAACGCGGCCGGACGATCCAACGAAGGTGTCGATGCCCAGCCCGCGGCACCACTCGCGCACTTCAGCCGGGCCGAAGGCTCTCAGCATGGGGGCCATCTGCGCTTGTCGTGCGCCGTAGCGCGAGAGGAACAGTTCGAATGGTTCGGAATGCGTAATGTTCATGCCCCCTTTGCCAGCCAGCAGGAATTTGCGCCCGACGGACGGCATCGCATCGTACAGGTCAACCTGCACACCGGCCTGCTGCAGCACTTCAGCGGCCATCAGTCCGGCTGGACCACCGCCAATAATCGCAACAGCATGTGCAGGCGATGTCATCTACTGGTAGCGCAGCTTGTCCAGCCACTCGATCAGTGGCACGGTGGCAGGCAACAGCGGCTCGACGCACAGCTTGCCCTGCCAGGCAAACGCCTGTCCTTCCAGGCTCTTCGGTTCTCCGCGCCAGTCGTGGCTGATATAAAAATGCAGGCGGACATGGGCATGCGGATAGACATGCTCGATGCAGCACCAGGGTTCGGCAGAAAGAATGTCGATGCCGAGTTCTTCGTAGAATTCGCGTTTGAGCGCCGCTAGTATGGACTCCGCATCCTCAACCTTGCCGCCGGGGAATTCCCAGTAGCCCGGATAGGGCTTGCCTGCCGGTCTTTGACCAAGCAGGACATCGCCATTGGGCTGTATCAGGATACCGACGGCGACATCTATCGGAGTGCCGGCTTTTGGCAAATTGCTCATGCCGGTTTGCTGGTGTCTTGTGCATCCCACAGGTCGGCTACCGCGCCTGTTCGTGGCGGCGCGATGCCAAAGTGAGCATACGCTATGGCAGTCGCGACGCGACCTCTGGGCGTGCGCTGCAAATAGCCCTGCTGGATCAGGAAGGGTTCCAGCACATCTTCGATGGTGTCGATTTCTTCGCCAATGGCAGCCGCCAGATTATTGACGCCGACCGGGCCGCCACCAAATTTGAACAGCACGGCCTCCAGCAGCTTGCGATCCATGACATCAAAGCCAATGGCATCGACATCAAGCATCACCAGTGCGGCATCGGCAATAGCCTTTGTGATTTCGCCCGTGCCTTTGACTTCCGCATAGTCGCGTACGCGGCGCAGCAGGCGGTTGGCGATGCGCGGCGTGCCGCGCGCCCGCCTTGCGATTTCGTAGGCGCCATCGCCGATGATGTTCGCCTTCAGCAAGGCGGCACTGCGCGTGACGATGCGCGTGAGTTCGTCAGCGGTGTAAAACTCCAGTCGTGACACGATGCCAAATCGGTCGCGCAAGGGGTTGGTCAGCATGCCGGCGCGCGTGGTTGCGCCGACCAGCGTGAAAGGCTGCAGGTCGAGTTTGACAGATCGCGCCGCCGGTCCTTCGCCTATCATGATGTCGATCTGATAGTCCTCAAGCGCGGGGTACAAAATTTCTTCAACCACCGGAGAAAGCCGATGTATTTCGTCGATGAACAGCACATCATTCGCTTCGAGATTGGTCAGAATCGCTGCCAGATCGCCGGGGCGTTCGAGCACCGGGCCGGAAGTCTGGCGCAGATTGACACCCATCTCGCGCGCGATGATGTGCGCCAGCGTCGTCTTGCCCAATCCGGGTGGGCCAAACAGCAGCGTGTGATCCAGCGCTTCACGCCGGTTGCGTGCAGCGGAGATGAAGATTTCGAGTTGTTCGCGAATTTTTTCCTGACCGACATATTCGTCAAGGTGCTTTGGACGCAGCGCGCGCTCCAGCGCTTCTTCGTGTGGCGAAGAGGGTTCGGCGGCGACGATGCGCGGTGGCGAAAAATCATCGGTCTGGATGCTCATCGATTAGCCTTTTGAAAGTGCCTTCAACGCTAGTTTGATACCGTCCGAAACAGATGCTCCGTCCGGCACCTGTTTCATGGCCAGCACAGCTTCCTTGTCCGAATAGCCAAGCGCCAGCAACGCATTCATGATGTCAGCGTTGGCGTCATTGTGAACGGCGCTGCCGCCTGTACCGAGATCGGCACCGAGCTTGCCTTTGAGTTCCAGCAGCAATCGTTCGGCGGTTTTTTTGCCGATGCCCGGAATTTTCGTCAGTCGTCCGGCTTCCTGACGAGTGACGGCCTGCGCCAAGTCGGCGACGGACAGGCCGGAAAGCAGCGAGAGCGCAATGCGAGCGCCGACACCGGAAATCCTGATGAGCAGACGGAATACGGCACGCTCTTCCTGTGTGCCGAAACCGTACAGCAATTGCGCATCCTCGCGCACAACCAGGTGTGTGAACAGCGCAACCCGTTCACCTATTGCAGGCAGATTGTAGAAAGTGCTCATCGAGACATCGACTTCATAGCCGACGCCGCTGCAATCGACCAGCAACTGGGGCGGATTTTTTTCGAGCAGGATGCCGGAGAGACGACCGATCATGGTGGCGACATTCAGAAAATAATTAGTCCAATGATACAGGACGACAATCGCTTATCACACCAATCGCCCGCGTTTCATGCGCAAGCCTTTGCTGGTCAGTTTGCCGATTGCAGCGAGCGCATCACCGCTGTGTGCATGACAAATCGCCACACCTAGCGCATCAGCAGCATCGGCGCCCGGCAAGGTCGGCAGCGACAACAGTCGTTGCACCATGTCCTGCACCTGCCGCTTGTGCGCTTTGCCATGACCGACGACCGCCTGCTTGAGTTGCAGAGCCGTGTATTCGGAGACGCTCAGGTTGGCGCTGACCAGCGCGGAAATGGCGGCGCCGCGCGCCTGCCCCAGCAACAGTGTCGATTGCGGATTGACATTGACGAACACTTTTTCGATGACGGCGCAATCAGGCTGGTAGGTGCGAATGATTTCGGAGACGCTGACGAAGATGGTTTTCAGCCGCTCGGGCAGTTCTGCAGAGGTGGGCGTGTTGATGGTGCCGGATGCGATATAGGCGAGCTTGTTGCCTTGCTTGGTGATGACGCCAAAGCCGGTGGTGCGCAGGCCGGGGTCAATGCCGAGGATTTTCATTTGGAAACGCTGAATAAATGGTTACGCGGACGACCTGCTGCGTTGCGCGGTGCTCGGAATCCTCATGTACCTCCATGTACATTCCGGTTCCTGTGCGCCGTGCGCCTTGCATCTCATTCCGCTCACCGATTTCTTCAGCGCTTCCATAGGATAAGTGAGCATCAGTGGCGGAAATGCCGCACACCAGTGAACATCATCACTAGCCCACGCTCGTTAGCCGCATCAATCACTTCCTGGTCGCGCACAGATCCGCCTGGCTGAATGATGCAGGTAGCGCCCGCGTCTGCGACAACATCCACTCCGTCACGAAACGGAAAGAAAGCGTCGGATGCCACCGCCGATCCGGCCAGTGACAATCCGGCCTGCTGCGATTTCATCACGGCAGCCCGTGCTGCATCGACGCGGCTGACCTGGCCAGCGCCGACACCGAGCGTCATGCCATTGGCGCAGAAAACGATAGCATTTGATTTGACAAACTTCGCGACGCGCCATGCGAACAGCATGTCTTCCAGTTGCTGCGGCGTTGGCCGCAGGGTCGTGACGACTTCCAGCTCGGAAAATGCGAGGTTGCGCGTATCCGGTGACTGCAGCAGCACGCCGCCGCCAACGCGCTTGATCTCGTACGCGTTCATGCTTCTGCCTAGCGGGATTTGCAGCAAGCGAAGGTTCTTTTTTGATCCCAGAATCTGCAGGGCTTCAGCGGAGAAGGAGGGTGCAATCAACACCTCGACAAATAGCTTCGCCACTTCCTGCGCAGCAGCAGCATCGAGTTCGCGGTTGAAGGCGATGATGCCGCCGAATGCCGCTTCCGGGTCGGTGGTCAGCGCCTTGGCATAGGCCTCCTGCAAATTGGTGCCAGTGGCTGCGCCGCAAGGATTGGCATGCTTGATGATTACGCAGGCTGGGCCGTCAAAAGTTTTGGCGCATTCCCATGCCGCGTCCGCATCGGCGATGTTGTTGAAAGAGAGTTCCTTGCCCTGAAGCTGGGTGTACGAGCCGAGCGCGCCGACGGGCGCATGCAGGTCGCGATAGAACGCGGCAGACTGGTGCGGGTTTTCGCCGTAGCGCATGTCCTGCACTTTTTCGAACGCGATGTTCATTACTTGCGGATAGCGGCTGCGCGTTGCGTGTTGCCGGTCATTACCGAGGCTGGACAGGTAGTTGGCGATGGCGCCATCGTATTGTGCAGTGTGAGCATACACTTTCGTCGCGAGGCGGAACTTGCTGTCGTAAGAAAGTTCACCCTTGTCGGCGTTCAGTTCGGTCATCACGGACTGATAATCGGCCGGGTCGCAGATAACGATCACATCCTTATGGTTTTTAGCCGCCGATCGCAGCATGGCCGGGCCACCGATGTCGATATTTTCAATCGCATCAGCCAGCGAACAATCTTCTTGCGCCACGGTTTGTTCAAACGGATACAGGTTGACGACGACCATGTCGATGGTGGCGATACCATGCTGTTGCAGCGCCGTCATGTGCTCTGGCAGATCACGGCGCGCGAGGATGCCGCCGTGCACTTTGGGGTGCAGCGTCTTGACGCGTCCATCGAGCATTTCCGGAAAGCCGGTGAGGTCGGCAACCTCAGTAACTTTTATGCCGTTTTCGAGCAGCAGCGACGCCGTGCCGCCGGTGGAGAGGATGTTGACGCCCATTGCGGAAAGTGCGCGCGCAAAGTCGACAATGCCTTCCTTGTCGGAAACAGAAATCAGGGCTTGCTTGATCATGATGTGAGGGGGCGGCTGTTTACAGCAGTCCGTGTTGTTGCAGTTTTTTTCGGAGCGTATTGCGATTGATGCCGAGGATGTCTGCGGCATGCGACTGGTTGCCGTTGGCGCGCGCCATGGCTACCTTGAGCACCGGCACTTCGACGGCATGGATCACCATGTCATAAATCTCGTGCGGCTGCTGATCACCCAGGTTCTTGAAATAGTTTTCGAGACTCTTCTGGACTACATCCTGGATTTTTTCCTTGCTCATGCTGCCCGCACCGTATGAATAGGGTTTCTCATCGTCACCACCGTCAGGCGGCGAACTTTTCCTGGATAAAAGCGTATTGTAACCGCTCGCCATGCACATTTTGTGATTCAAGGAAGCTGTCAACGGCTTTAATTTGTAAGTCGCAGGTTTCCAGCCGGTTCATGTGTTGGCGAAATGCCTCACCGTCCGGCAAGTCGCGTACATACCAGCCGATATGCTTGCGCGCAGTGCGAACCCCGGTCGTTTCGCCGTAAAAAGCATAATGATCCAGCAAGTGCTGTGCCATCAACTGGCGGACTTCGAGTACGGTTGGCGGCGGCAACCGTTCGCCGGTTCGCAGATAGTGGTCAATTTCACGAAAAATCCACGGCCGTCCCTGCGCGGCGCGGCCAATCATCACGGCATCAGCACCGGTTTGATCGAGCACACACTTCGCTTTTTCGGGCGAATCAATGTCACCGTTGGCAACTACGGGAATTGAGACAGCCGATTTCACGGCCGCGATCGTGTCGTATTCGGCTTGACCGGTGTAAGCATCAGCACGGGTACGGCCATGCAGTGTCAACATGGCGATGCCGGCGGCTTCGGCCATTCTGGCAATTGTCAGGGCATTTTTATTAGTGCGATCCCAGCCAGTGCGGAATTTTAAAGTGACGGGCACATTCACCGCCTTGACCACCGCGTCAAGAATGTTGCCAACCAGTTTTTCGTGCTGCAGGAGCGCCGAGCCACACCAGTTGTTGCACACTTTTTTGGCGGGACAACCCATGTTGATGTCGATGATCTGTGCGCCGCGATCCACGTTGTGACGAGCGCAGTCGGCCAGTTCTGTTGGGTCAGCACCGACGATTTGTACCGCTTTGGGCGCCATTTCACCGTCAAAGTTGGTGCGGCGCGTGCTTTTGTCGGTATGCCACAGGCGCGGGTTGGCCGCTGCCATTTCGGAAACGGCGTAACCGGCACCGAGCTTTTTGCACAACTGGCGAAACGGCCTGTCAGTGACGCCAGCCATCGGTGCGACGAACACATTGTTGTGCAGGGTGTAAGGACCGATTTGCATGAATGTTGGAAGTGAATTTCAGACAGAGTTGCGTATTTTACCCGAAATAATGCTTAAATTTTAGGCAGAAATTTGCGGCGGCCAAGATTGCCTAGAAATGCTTGTTGTAATCGACCGGCTTGCGCAATGGCTCAAGGTGTGCTGCCTCACCCCAGGCCAGCAAGCGGATTTCACCATTACCAACAGCAAAGCGGTTAATGCTGGTGTTGAGTACCGGCATGCGGGTGCGATCGCCAAATGGGATGCTGTGGGCGGCTCGGAAGGCCGATTCGATAATGCCAAAGTGGGCAACTACGGCAATTTTTTGGCACGGGTGTTGTTCGGCACATCGATGCAGCGCAGCCATCGCCCGATGAAAAAACTGGCGCGGGCTTTCCGCGATTCGCTCGCCGGGCGGGAACACATGATCGGGGTCGGCAGCATGCCAGGCTGCGTGAGATTCCGGAAATCGTTGCTCGATTTCTTCAGGGTGCAGTCCTTCAAAAGCGCCGTAACAGCGCTCACGCAAATCCCTGTCAATCTTCACTTGCAGCTTGTGCCACTTTGCGATTTCTTCGGCAGTTTTTGTTGCGCGTTGCATGTCGCTTGCGATGATGGCGTCAAGGGGTTCATGCTTCAGCGTTTCGCCGAGCGCCATGGCCTGCAGCTCGCCTTTTTCATTCAAAGGGATATCGCTGTGACCTTGCAAGCGCTTCATCTTGTTCCAGGCTGTTTGCCCGTGACGGATGATCAATAGTTCCGTGGTGGTGCTCACTGCCTGTTACCTCATTTCGCCAGTGCTGGGTTCAGCGTGTAGATGCCAGTGATCTTCGCCTCGGCCAGAATGTGGCCATTCATCGCGTCGCGCACCTGCTGGCCGGTAAATTTGCCTTCGACCCCCAGCTTTTCAATGTCGAGCGCATAGACCGTAAAAACATAG
>Ga0351963_1110_pt1 | contig 10509 bp, 9 predicted proteins | sample TotcelT113001N14_FD_205804 | JGI IMG/M metagenome (GOLD analysis project Ga0351963, IMG submission 205804) | Enriched cells from coal bed in the Powder River Basin, Montana, United States - Total cells T11 rep3 HSBNCT.T11.300.1.N14 ... | reverse complement strand
CAGTCTGAATCAGGTTTACGCCGACAGATAGCCGAAGCGAGTCAGCGCCTTGATCCAGCGAGGTGCATTACGTTGAACCGACAGTGCTTCATAGTCGATGGCCGAATCCCGGTAGTGTTCGCCACGTTTAAGCATGAAGAAGATGGTTCTCAAAAGTTTGTGAGCCAATGCAATAACAGCGCGTTTGAACCCCCGCCGAACAACGAGTGCCTGGAATTTTGACTGGAAGACCGACTTGGTTCGTCGTGCGGCATGAGCGAATTCGCACAGGAGTCGCCGGACATAAGGGTTGCCCTTTCTGACCCGAGCAGTTTTGCGCTTACCTGCCGATTCGTTGTTGCCGGGGCAGACCCCCACCCAAGACGCCAGACGATCCGCTTGTCCAAAGACACTCATGTCGTCCCCAATTTCCACTAGCAGCATGGCAGCGCCAATTTGGTCGATGCCTGGCAAGGTCTGCAATAGCGCCAAGGCATTGCGATGTCCGGACAAGCCTTCCAATAATCGGGCGTCAAAGCGCGCGATGCGTGCCTCTATCTCCTCGATATGCTGCATCAACTCCGCCAGCACGAAGCGATGGCTGCCAGTGATCTCGCCTTGTAGCGCATCGTATAGCTCCTCGCGACTGGCCTTTAGCCGCCGACTGGCAAACTGGAGCACATCATGAGGTGCGTGTCCGGCAATGATGGCCTTGACCATGGCACGCGCCGACTGCCCGTGCAGGTCAGAAACCACCACCCCCAGGCGGATGCCGCTATCGGTGAGAACTTTGTGCAGCCGGTTCTTCTCCGAAGACAGTTGCCCGACGAGCTTCTGACGCTGCCTGGATATAAGACGTAACTCACGCATGAGCGCAGGCGGCACAAACGACCTGCGTAACAAACCCGCTCGTGCCAGCGTCGCCAGCCATTGCGCATCACCGACATCCGTCTTGCGCCCAGGAACTGTCTTTACGTGCCGCGCGTTGACCACCAACGCTCGAACGCCAACCTCTTCCAACGCAGCATAGGGACTCTTCCAGTAAATCCCCGTGCTTTCCATCACTACCTCGTCCGGCGCTAGCGATGCCACCCAGTCCGCCAATGCCCGACGATCGCGCTTAAATGCACCAAATTGTCGTTGCTCGACAAGGGCGGACCCGTCAACACCTTCGATAATTGCGCAAGCCGTAATCTGCGACTGATGAACATCCAGACCGATGACTCGCTTGTGTATCGCAGTCAGTTCCATATCGCCTCCATTCAAAATACAATGACGAATGGAAGGTGCGGGTGCCAATACTGAAACTGCCTGAAGGCGATTTCTCGCCTGTGGCCGTATTAACGTACGCTCTCTAGGGAAGCAATCCGGGGTGCGAGTCAGTGCGGCGGGTCATGTTAGTGAACGGGGTCGCAACCACCACAATAACGCACGACCTCTACCCGACACCTTCCACCCATAAGTATCTTTCATCATCAGGGGTGGTGATAAACACCATGACTGTTAGTGTGCCTCAAGCCGCCATTTTAAGCCGTTTTTGTCATCCAAAAAGCCAATTTTGCACAAAAAACAAGCTGTATTTGCTCTTTAAAACACAATTTAACAGGGAGTATCAGGATAAATCATGATATTAACCATAATGGGCGCGCCGGAGAAATATTACTCTCTGGGAGTATATTGTTTGAGGCTAGTCCATTTGCCAACGCAGGCGGACGCCACCACCTACAACCGGGTAACGGCAATCCTGTCCGATGCCGGCCGCAAACAGCATAGACTCCCCGGCATACACCAGCGGCAGACGCGTGCGCTCCCAGGCCGGGATGCCCAGCGACTGGTAATGATCTTTCAGGCTTCGTGTCGGACGGTTGGGTGCCAGTTTCAGCTTTCCGCCTCCCGAGCGAAACTGGATGCGCAATAGCTGGGCGCGCAACCAGCCCGGATCGCAACCCGTATCAGCCAGTTCGAAATGCAAGACGCCACCATATGCCGGAAATGGCAGGCTGGCCTCCCCCTGCCAGCGAAAAACAACAGGTGCCATCTCACTGGCTGCTACAGCAGGTGTCATCACGATGCGCTTGCGGTAGCGCCGCAACGCAACGCTGCCAAGGATCACGCAAGGCTGCGCATCGGCGCGCGCGTCCAGCAGTTGCGTTTGCGCCTCGTGCAGCCATGCCGTCGATGGTGGGCGCAAGCCGTTATCAGCCAGCCAGTAGCGCAACAGATTGGCGATGCGATCAGTGCTCAGTGCCCCAACGCGATCCGCGTTGAGTTCTTTGCCTTCAAGACAGGTCGCCAAATCCTGCGCTGCCAGTTCCTCCAGCAGCCGTTCTGCCGCCTGCGCGTGCCGCGCACTACGCGCTAGACAATCGCGATACGCAGGGAAATGCGCTGCCAGCAGCGGCAACACCTCGCTCCTCAAAGCATTGCGCGGGTGGTGCAGGTTGCGATTCGATTCATCCTCAACATGGGCGACGCCTTCGCTTTGCGCGTAGGCTTCGAGGGCTGAACGGGAAACCAAAAGCAAGGGGCGTGCAACGGTTGGCGACAGGCCGCCGAGCAACTCCGGCGCCGCATTCATCTCATCCATGCCGGACAAACCGGGCAGTCCGGCGCCGCGCAGCATTTGCAGCAGCACCGTCTCGGCCTGATCATCCTGATGATGCGCCGTCAACAATAGTGGCACGCCATGCAGTCGGCACATTTCGCCTAGCGCAGCGTATCGTGCGATGCGCGCGGCTTCTTCCACCCCCTGCCCGTCGCCATGCCTGACAGTCACACAGCACGCATCAAAGGACAGTCGATACTGCAAGCACGCGTCGCGACAATGCGCAAGCCAGACATCCGCATTGGGGCTCAGACCGTGATGAACATGAAAGGCAAACAGCGCGATGCCGCGATCGTGCGCATAAGCCTGCGCCAAGTGCAGCAACGCCGAAGAATCGAGTCCGCCGCTGTAGGCCACCGCCATTGCTTTTGCCGTATCGGGCGTAGAAACAAAAACGCGCGCTGAAATGCTATCCAGCGCGCGCCTGAAGGTTTCGACGACTAATGCCGTTTCACCCTGTCGCATGATCTATCGGGTCGTATCCTTGTACTGGCCGTAATTCAGGATCTTTTCCATTCTGGCAGCCAGCAAATCTTCTGTCTTCAGGCCCTGAAACTGTCGCAGCGTATCGGCCAGCGCGCGCTTGAGCATGGCGGCCATTTGTTTGGGATCGCGGTGCGCGCCACCCATCGGCTCGGTCACGATCTTGTCAATCAAGCCGATCGCCTTCAGACGATGCGCCGTCAAGCCGAGTTGATCGGCGGCTTCGTTGGCTCGCTCCGCCGTTTTCCAGAGAATCGATGCGCAACCTTCCGGCGAAATCACCGAATACACGGAGTACTGCAGCATCAGGATCGAATCACCGACCGCAATCGCCAGCGCGCCACCGGAACCGCCTTCGCCAATGATGGTTGCGATGAGCGGCACCTTCAGATCTGCCATCAGGTACAGATTGTGGCCAATCGCTTCGGACTGGCCGCGCTCTTCGGCGTCAATGCCGGGAAACGCGCCCGGTGTATCGACGAAGGTAAAAATTGGCAGGTTAAACTTTTCTGCCAGCTTCATCAGGCGCATCGCTTTGCGATAACCTTCGGGCTTGGGCATGCCGTAGTTGCGGTAAACGCGATCTTTGGTGTCGCGCCCCTTCTGGTGGCCGATGATCATGCAGGGCTGGCCGTTGAAGCGCGCAATCCCGCCAATAATCGCCGTGTCGTCCGCGAAAGTTCGATCGCCGTGCAACTCATGGAAATCGGTAAATATTTCGGCGATGTAGTCCAGCGTGTACGGTCGCTGCGGATGGCGCGCGATCTGCGACACTTGCCATGGCGTCAGCTTGGCATAAATGTCCTTGGTCAGTTGCTGGCTCTTTTTTGCCAGCCGCTCGATTTCTTCCGAAATATCAACCGCTGAATCATCTTGCACAAAACGCAACTCCTCGATTTTGGCGTCGAGTTCGGCAATCGGTTGTTCAAAGCTCAGAAAAGTTGTCTTAGCCACCGTATTTCCCTTTATCAATAAACCGTCAGTATTCTACCGGAACCGGGTCAAGGCTGCGCCAAAGGTACCAGGTCGCGACCGTACGCCAAGGTTCCCAGTTAGCTGCCACTTCGCGCGCGTCGCTGCGCGAAACCGGCTCGCCGGAAAAATAGCAGACGCTGATTCCCTTCAGCAATCCGAGGTCATCCAGCGGCAGCACATTGGGGCGAAGCAGATTAAATATCAAAAACATCTCCGCTGTCCAGCGTCCAATGCCGCGAATGCTGGTCAACTCGTCGATAACCTCTTCGTCAGGCATGTCAACCCAGTTGCCCGCATTTACCCGTCCGTATTTAAAATGATCCGCCAAATCAAGGATGTACTCAACCTTGCGCATGGAAAGACCGCACGCGCTCAAGCCATTTTTTCCGACGCCAAGCACCAGATTCGGCGTACATTTTGGGCAGGCTTGCAGAAAGCGCTGCCAGACCGTTTCCGCCGCCTTGACCGAAATCTGCTGCCCGACGATCGAGCGCGCCAGCGTTTTGAAGGGATCGCTGCGCCCCTGCAACTGCATGTCGCCAAATTTCGGGATCAGTTTTTTCAACACGCGGTCGCGCTTCATCAGATCTGACTTCGCGTCATCCCAGTAATGCGGGATGGAAATGACCTTGCTGGCGCGCGCTGTCGTCCTGTTTGTCATGCGCGACGCCATTCGGTCAGGCCACCCGGCTTGTCTTCCAGCACAACGCCCAGTGACAGCAACTCGGCGCGAATTCGATCGGCTTCCGCGAAATTTTTTGCCATCTTGGCCTGTGTTCTGGCATTGATCATCTCGTCAACGATCGCATCGTCAACACCGGTGCCGCCTTGCAGAAATTGCTGCGGCGGCCGCTGCAACAGGCCAAGAATGCCGGCGAGTGACTTTAACTGACCCGCCAGCCGCGCCGATTTGGTGCGATTGACTTCCGTTACCAACTCAAACAGAACGGAGATCGCCAGCGGCGTGTTGAAATCGTCATTCATCGCATCGGCAAAGCGCACGGCATGCGACTCGCTCCAGTCCAGCGGCAAATCGTCGGCCGACACTTCCTTGCAGGCAGTGTAAAGACGCGTCAATGCGTTTCTTGCATCGTCCAGATGGGCGTCGGAATAATTAAGCGGGCTGCGGTAATGCGCGCGGATGATAAAGAAGCGCACCACTTCCGGATCGTATTGCTCCAGCACCTCGCGGATCGTAAAAAAATTACCGAGCGACTTCGACATTTTTTCATCATCAACGCGCACAAACCCGTTGTGCATCCAGTAATTGACGAAGGTGTGACGACACGCGCCCTCAGATTGCGCGATTTCATTTTCATGATGCGGGAATTGCAAATCGGCACCACCGCCGTGGATGTCGAACTGCTCGCCCAGCAGCGCGCTCGACATGGCGGAACATTCTATGTGCCAGCCGGGACGCCCGCTGCCCCACTTCGAAGACCATTTCACCTCATCCGGCTCAGCCTCCTTGGAAGCTTTCCACAACACGAAGTCCAGCGGATCGCGCTTGCCAGTGTTGACATCCACCCGCTCGCCCGCGCGCAAGTCGTCGAGCGATTTGCCAGAGAGCTTGCCGTACCCGTCAAAGTCGCGCACCGAAAAATTCACATCGCCGTCCGCCGCCTTGTAGGCCAGACCGTTGCTTTCGAGTTTTTCGATAATGCCGAGCATCTGCGGCACAAAGTCGGTCGCACGCGGCTCGTGATCAGGATGAAGAATGCCGAGCGCATCAGTATCCTCATGCATGTACTGGATGAAGCGCGTGGTCAGTTGCGAAATGGTTTCGCCGTTCTCGACCGCGCGGGTGATGATCTTGTCGTCAATGTCCGTGATGTTGCGCACATAGGTCACGTCGTAACCCGTCGCCCTGAGCCAGCGATACACGATGTCGAACACCATCATCATGCGCGCATGCCCAATGTGGCAGTAATCGTACACCGTCATGCCGCACACATACATGCGGACTTTGCCTGGTTCGATTGGGGTAAATACCTGCCTTTCACGCGCCAGCGTGTTATATATCTGCAATTTGCTCATGAAGGATAAAATCTTGCGCCGATGGTTTGGTGTGTGAAATATGCCGGATTCTGGATCAATCTCGATACAACATGACAATCAGGGAGTTTTTGCGAAGCGAATTTGTTAGAATTGGAGTTTGAGCCGCGAAGTATAGCACCTACGCACATGAAATTTATCAACCGCACCATGCAACCCGCCTTGCGCCGGTTTTTCATACTTTGCCAATCCGTTTTCATCGCATGCGTACTGATGATAGCGTCGGCAGGTCTTGTTTTTGCCGATGAAACGGCCAGTGCCCGCGCACTGGCCGGCGCTGGAAAACTCGCTGAAGCGCTCGTCGTTGCCGACGCCTATCTCGCGAAAAAACCGAATGATGCGAACATGCTGTTCCTGAAAGGTCTAATCCTGACGCAACAGGATCAGGGCACCCAGGCAATCGCCGTTTTCACCAAGCTGACCGAATCACATCCGACCCAGCCCGAGCCCTACAACAACCTCGCCGTGCTCTATGCGTCCGCCGGACAGTATGACAAGGCGCGAACCGCGCTGGAGATGGCGCTGCGCACCAACGCTGCCTACGCAACCGCCTTCGAAAATCTGGGTGATATCTATGCCAAGCTTGCCAGTCAGGCCTATGACAAGGCGCTGCAAACCAAATCCGCCGCCGCCGGCGCAAAACTGACTCTGGTTCAGTCGCTCGGCACCAGCACACCGGGCGCAAAAGCACCCCCTATCGTCATCGCTGCCGCACCGAAGCCTGCGCCCGCTCCAGCGGCGGCTCCGCCTGCTGCAACACCTGCTGCTGCACCGCCTGCCAGGGCAGAGCCCAAGCCGGTGCCAAAACCGGAAGCGAAACCCGCCAAACCTGAAGCGGCCAGCAATGCCGAGCAGGAGGAAATTGCCAAGACCCTCAATGATTGGGCGGCCGCATGGAGCAGCAAGGATGTGAAAAAATACCTGAGCTATTACGCCAGTGATTTCAAGACCCCCAAAAACATGTCGCGTAAAGCCTGGGCGGACGAACGCCACTCGCGCATCGTCGGGAAAGGCCGCATCAGCGTAAAGGTCGAGTCGCCGCAAATCACCGTTTCCGGCAACACCGCCACGATTAAATTCCGACAGGCTTACTCCTCCGATCGCCTGTCCGTATCGAGCAAGAAAACCATGGTCTTCACCAAATCCGGTGGCAAGTGGAAGATCCAGCAAGAGCTGGCAAACTGAGAATCCGCCGCCCCATGAACTTTCCGGTTTTCACCGCACGCCTACGCATCGCACGGCTTGGACGATCATTCCTCGCCGTGCTGCTGGTGCTGTTCGCCTTTGCTAGCCTGGGAACCCCGCAGGATGCGCAGGCCAGACCCGCTGCCAAGTCCAAAAAAAGCCAGAAGGCGAAAAGCGAAGATGAAAGCAACGGCCCGAAACCCAACCCGGATGCCTTGCTGTCGGCCATCTATATGGATTTGGCCGCCGGACAACTCCGCCCCGCGCTTGCCAAGGCCGACAAGCTGGTCGAGGCTTACCCCAAATTCCGGCTTGCGCATTTGGTTCGCGGCGACCTGCTGATGATGCACGCACACCCGGTCGCGACCTTTGGCGCCACAACAGGTGATGCAGCGAACGGCAGGCTGCAGGAGCTGCGCGCGGAAGCCATGGTGCGACTGAAAATGCTGCATCGGGTACCCGATCCCGGCCTCCACCCGCGCATCTTCACGCATCTGCGCGATGATCATAAGTTCGTAGTGCTGGTTGATGCCAGCCAGTCGCGCCTGTTCGTTTACCGCAACAAGGGCGGCCAGCTAGCGCTGATGAACCACTACTATGTTTCGCAAGGCAAACTCGGCGTCGACAAGTTTCGCGAGGGCGATCAGAAAACACCTCTCGGCATCTACCGCATCACCAGCCGAATTCCCGCAGCCAAGCTGCCAGATTTCTATGGCACAGGCGCGCTGCCGCTGAACTATCCTAACGACTGGGACAAGGTGCATGGTCGCGGCGGCTCCGGCATCTGGCTGCATGGTATGCCGTCCGAAAGTTTCAGCCGACCGCCGCTGGCTTCCGACGGATGTGTGGCGCTCACCAATCCGGACATGACGGAACTGGCCTCCACGCTGGACATCTACAAGACGCTAGTCGTCATCAGCGATCGGGTTGAACTGGTCAATGCGGCGGTGCTGAACAAGGATCGCAAGATGGCGAATGCTTTGCTTGAAAAATGGCGGCGTGATGTCGAATACGGCAATCCCAAATATTTGCTCAGGCACTACTCGGACAAATTCCGTTCGAGCGCCAACGACGATCTGAAAACCTGGTTTGAAAAACAGTATCCGGCAAACGGCAGCGCTGACAGCAACTACAAACTGCGCGATGTCAGCCTGATGCGCTATCCGGGCAATGGCACCATGATTGCTGCAGCGTTCAAACTGTATGTCAAAACCGGCAGGATCACTTCCGAAACCCGCCGCTTCCAGCTTTGGGCAAAGGAAGGCGCGCAATGGAAAATCGTATTTGAAAACACAATCAAGGACTTCCTATGATGAATTTTATTTCCCGCGTCAGCATCGCCTGCGCCCTGCTGCTGTCATTCACGCTTGGCATCGCGCATGCCGCTGACAACCCGCGCGTGCTGATGCAAACCAGCAAGGGCGACATCGTGCTTGAACTGTATCCGGACAAGGCGCCGAAAAGCGTGGCTAACTTTGTGCAATATGTGAAAGACGGCCATTACAACGGCACGGTCTTCCACCGCGTGATCAACAACTTCATGGTACAAGGCGGCGGCTTCGACAAAAACCTGCATCAGAAACCCACGCGTGCAGCGATCGAGAATGAAGCCAAGAACGGCCTGAAGAACGAAGCCTACACACTGGCAATGGCGCGCACTTCCGATCCGCATTCGGCCACCGCGCAATTCTTCATCAATGTCAAACACAACCGGTTCCTCGATTATCCCGGTCAGGACGGCTGGGGTTATGCGGTTTTCGGCAAGGTCATCAAGGGACAAGAAGTCGTGGACAAGATCAAGCAAACGCCAACCGGCAGGATGGATATCCCGCAAGAACAGATCGTGATTGAATCAGCAAAATTGCTTCCCTGAATAAAAATTACTGTTAGAATTTCGGCAATAAACTAGCAACTCACTTACAACAAGGAACCACATGGCAGTCATTCTCACCACCAATTACGGCGACATCAAGATTGAACTCAACGCAGAAAAAGCGCCCAAAACCGTTGAAAACTTTCTTAGCTATGTCCGCGATGGCCACTACGACAACACCATTTTTCATCGTGTCATTGACGGCTTCATGATTCAGGGCGGCGGTTTTGAGTCCGGCATGTCACAAAAATCGACCAAGGCACCGGTTCAGAACGAGGCCGGAAACGGCCTGCACAATGACATGTACACCATTGCCATGGCGCGCACTTCTGATCCGCATTCGGCTACCGCGCAGTTCTTCATCAATGTCAATGACAACCACTTCCTCAATCATCCCGGTCAGGACGGCTGGGGCTATTGCGTCTTTGGCGAAGTCACCGAAGGCACCGATGTGGTCGACAAGATCAAGGCGGTGCGCACCACCCGCGGCGGCATGCATGCCGATGTGCCAGTCGAAGATGTGGTGATCCAGAAGGCAGTCATCGTCTAATGGGCTATCCAAACGGATACGCTCCAAACCGATGATGACGACACCCGCGCAACCCGAACCGGTTGCGCTTTTCGTTTCGGATGTACACCTGTCACCGTCCTCCCCTAGGACGGCACAGGCGTTTTTTGATTTTCTGAGCGAACGCGCATCCCAAGCGCAGGCGCTTTTCGTGCTGGGCGACCTGTTCGAAGCCTGGCCCGGTGACGACGCACTGTCCGATCCGTGGAACCAGTCTGTCGCACGCGCCATTCGTGCCGTCAGCGATGCTGGCGTCAAAGTCTTCTGGATGGGTGGCAACCGCGATTTTCTGGTTGGACGCCGCTTTGCCGAGGCGGCAGGGGCCTCGATCCTGGACGATTTGCATGTGACCACCCTCGCCGGCAAGCGCATCGCGCTGGCACACGGCGATGCGCAATGCACCAACGACAAACCGTACATGTCGTTTCGCGCCAAGACCCGCAAGCCGCTGCTGCAAAAGCTGTTTCTGGCGCTGCCGCTGGCATGGCGCCAGTCCGTCGTCGATGCGGTGCGCGGCAAGAGTCGCGCGAGCAAACGCGCCAAGAGCGGCACGATGATGGATGTCAGCCCGACAACAGTCGAAGCCGTGTTCGAGCAGACCGGCGCCGCCGTATTTATCCACGGACACACCCACCGCCCGACACGGCACGACTACGCCGGCGGGACGCGAATACGCTTTGTGCTGCCCGACTGGGAATGTGAAGGCAAGCCGGAACGAGGCGGCTGGGTCGCGCTGTTTTCCGACGGCTCGCTGCGACGGTTCGACATCAAGGGGCGGATGGTGAC
>Ga0351963_1079_pt1 | contig 10534 bp, 10 predicted proteins | sample TotcelT113001N14_FD_205804 | JGI IMG/M metagenome (GOLD analysis project Ga0351963, IMG submission 205804) | Enriched cells from coal bed in the Powder River Basin, Montana, United States - Total cells T11 rep3 HSBNCT.T11.300.1.N14 ... | reverse complement strand
ACTCATTGCTGGAAGCTTTTCGTCTACGTTTTGTCACAAACCAAATTAGAGCAATGGCAAAGAGATGCCCAATAAGCAAACCCCGGCTGTAATCAGCTAAGCTTTGAGTTTAAAAAATAGGATCAATTTCCCTGGCCGTCAATTAATTGATCAAGCTCTTTCAGGCCGGTATACCCGGGATCCAGCACGGTAGTTACCCCACGTCCATAAGCTCCTATCGCTTCGCCGATTCCCCCGGTAAAAGTGGGAAAAGCATAGATCATTGATCGCAGCTTTGCTATCGGAACACGGGCATGCACAGCCAATGTTAGCAGACCGAGTATTTCCCCACCTCGCGGTCCGGCTGTCGTTGCCCCTATAAGGACACCGGTTTTGCGATCAGCGATCAGCTTAATAACTCCACTGTTATTGCCATGTAAAATGCCACGGAAAGTAGATGCCACCTGCTTTGTTACAGCAACCACATCAAACCCTGCTTCCCTGGCTGCAGATTCAGTATAACCAACCGAACCCACCTCGGGATCTGTAAAAGTAACCCGGGGTATGGAATGGTATTCCGCTGGCGGATGCTCTTTTCCAAGAATATCAGCAGCAATAATCGCTCCTTGATACAGTGCTACATGGGTAAGCATTGCCTTACCTGTCACATCTCCCATAGCCCAAATTGCATCAGCCGCGCGCATACGTTCATCGACTTCAATAAATCTGGCTGAACTATCAAGTCCGGCAGCTTCAAGCCCCATGTTTTCCAAATCTGGTTTCCTACCGGTGGCAATCACAAGGCGTTCAGATATCAACTCTTCACCGTCATCTAACCTGGTAACAATTAAGCTGCCACGGGTTTCAACTTCTTTTGCCCTGGCCCCTTTATGCACTACAATGCCATCCTCGGCAAAAGCCTTTTCTATTTTTTCAGATGCTTCTGGCTCCTCTAATCTCAACAAGCGGTCGCCTGGCTCCACTATCGTAACTTTAACCCCAAACCTGGCCAGCACCTGGCCCAGTTCAGTGCCGGTGGCACCCCCACCTAAAATTACTATTGATTCGGGTAAACTTTCAGCTTTGATTATGTCGTCAGTTGTCCAAAAATTAACTTTATCGAGGCCGGAAATCGGTGGTATTACAGGTTTTGTTCCGGTAGCTATTACAATACCTTTCTTCGCGGTGAAGCTTGTACCGTTCACCGAAACAGTAAGTGGTCCTGTAAACTTGCCTTCACCATGTATCAGTCGTCCGCCACGTTTCTCAAATCTTTCTACTCCGCCGGCATCGTTCCACCCTCCGGTTAGTTGACGAACAAGCCCTGCAATCTGGCTCCAGTCGGAGGATGTCTGAGCTTGACCGGACATCAGGTTGACTCTTTCAGACTCTTTTAACAGATTTGCCGCACGAACCATCATTTTCGAAGGTAGACATCCATAAAAAGGACATGTACCGCCTACCAAATGAGCCTCAATTCCAACTACATTAAGCCCGGCGTCAAGCAGCTGCAATGAAAGATCTTCACCGCTGGTTCCGACGCCGAGTATAATTACATCAGCAATATCGTCATTGACACTCTTCTGATTGTCTGTGTTGAACATTATAAAACCTCCTTTAAAAAGTTTATAGCCATCACGCAGATTTAAATATCGTTTTCGTGACGGTTTGGCCTGACCCTTAATTTATCTAATTATTTTTAATAATTACATTATAGCATTATCAATTGTTAGCATCAAATTTTCAAATTCACTTATTCCACCATCTTTTGCTAAATCGCAGAAATATGGTATGATTTTTATAAGTGCAAAATTTAAAACATATCGAGGCGCCTCTATCATGCCCAATAACAAAGACTACTTTGAAAAACTAAAGCGCTTTCTTTTCTGGAAGCAATTTTCGGCATGCGCTCCCGTCGGTTTGGGCTGGGCATGGAAATTCCATAGTTGTAACCCCCATTGGATTGGATTTACAAGCAACCTTTCTCGGTGGAGGATTGACTGACCAATGAATATTGAGTTGATTATTCTCTGTTTGCTTGTTTTCTTTGCTTCTGGCATAGGAACTTTTACCGGTTTTGGCACATCGACAATTATGGTGCCGGTGATGCTTCTGTTTTTCCCGTTGCCGCTTACATTGCTTTTTGTAGGAGTAATTCACTGGTTCGGTGACCTTTGGAAGATGATCTTATTTCGGAAGGGTTTACGCAGATGGCGACTGATTTTGTGGTTTGCCGTACCCGGGATATTTGCAAGTTATTATGGAGCATCATTGTCGTTAGCGGTAGAAGAAGAGGTTCTAACCCGGGTGTTGGGGTTTTTTTTGCTAGCTTATGTATTATTTATATTTCTTAAAAGAGAATGGAAGTTACCGGAACATGATTTAACAGCAGGGGCGGGAGGATTGCTCTCCGGTTTTGCTGCCGGCATCTTCGGCGTTGGTGGTGCCATACGTGGAGCATTTCTTTCTGCATTTAACCTGCCCAAAGAAGTTTATCTGTTTACCTCCGGAGCAATGGCGCTGGTCATTGACAGCACTCGCATTGCAGGCTACCTGGCTGGAGGAGCCAGACTGGAAGGCTTATTTTTATGGGGTCTTCTGATATTTGTTCCTTTCTCGTTTATTGGTGCGTGGGCAGCCAGATTCCTTGTTGACCGTGTTCGGCAGGACCATTTCCGTTTGGCTATAGCTGTTTTTCTTGCCCTGGTGGCATTGAAATTTCTTCTGTTTCCATAATGAAGAGTATGGTTTTCATATATTTGCAGGAATTAGAAGTTTACATGCACAATTAATTAAACATTAGGAGGTGTAAAAGTGAAAACGGTACAAAGAACTAAAGAAAACTTATTCAAATGCATGTGTAAAGTGTGCCCAAGCTATACTTTTGCCTGTAAGGTGATGGCTGTGCCGGGTAACATACTTTTGTTAATCGACCCCTTGGATGATAATAAACTGCATGCTGAAACCATGTTCTGCGCCTATCATAAGAGCCAGTGTATAGCAGATGAAAAAGGTTGCAAGTGCCCGGAATGTGAAGTTTACAAAGAATACGCACTCGAAAAAACATATTACTGCACGAGTGAAGGCGGCAAATAGGGCATTTAGTTATACTACCCCCCTGTGCTGCATTCAAACTGATAAACTGCAAAGGGTTGAAAATATGATAGCGATAAACAATATTTTGCCAGACAGAATTGAAGAAGCAGTCGAAGTGATGCTAACTGCTTTCAAAGATGAGGCTCTTACCTCATCATGGCTGAACCTGTCCGACCCGAAATTGAAGAATGCTTACTCGCTAGCGGTAAAAATAATCTATATTGTACATCTTGATTCAGGTGACCCTATCTATACAGCAGTTGAAAAAGATAAAATCGTAGGCGTTGTTGCACTGTCTACTCCTTTTGCAAGGAAAAGAATATCTAAGTCGGCTATTTTGATCATAAAAAGCCTGCCCCGAATATTAAGGTTGGTTCCATCAGCCATGAAGGCAGTCCGCTCTCTCTACGCAGCTACAAAACCACCTGCCAGTTTGCCGAAAAACTACTGCACCCTTGAGATATTAGCGGTAGACCCAGGTTACCAGGGTAAGGGAATTGGTCGTCAACTTCTCGAGCACGTTCATCGTCAACATTTCGATAAAAACGATATTTCAGGAATATTTTTAGTTACCGGAGATGAAGAGAATGTACAAATCTATAAACGTTTTGGCTATGAAGTAGTTGATAAAAGACAAGCGAAAAGCATAGTTTCATACCATATGTTCAAAGCAAAAAACTGAAACACAAAGATAATCATACAAGGCGCCGCACAAATAACTGAATAACTATGAAGGCCGCAAACTCTTAATTTACTAAGCTTGCGGCCTTATATTAATTTCTTTTACTGTTGTCTTTCAGTTCTTAATTAACTCTTCCCTCATAGGCAGCTTCTAATTCTGCAATGTTGATCTTTTTCATGTCCAGGAAAACCTTCATCACTCTCCCGGCTTTTTCTGAATCCGGATCTCTTAAATATTCATTCAGTATTTCGGGCACTATCTGCCAGGAAACACCAAACTTATCTTTAAGCCAGCCACATTGTTCAACCTCCGGTACCGCAGAGAGTTTATCCCAGAAATAATCTATTTCTTCCTGGGAACTTAGATTAACGAGTAAAGACACGCCTTCAGAGAAATTAAATTGGTGATCAAGCGCGCTATCCATTGCTGCGAACTCTTGCCCGGCTAAAGTAAATGCTGCATAGTTAATATCCTCTTCTTTGTTCGGCTCCATTCCAGCGCCGTAGCGGGAGATGTTTCCTATTTTGGAGTCTTCAAAAACAGATGTGTAGAATTTTATTGCTTCCTCAGCCCGGCCGCTGTTTTCACCGACATACATTAATGATGGTATGATTTTTTGTTCACAATCGCTGCAGACCATCAATTGCCACGACACCCCATACTTGTCTTCAGTCCAGCCATACTGATCATTGAAGGGGTATTTGTCAAGCGGCATTAACACTCTTCCGCCTGCGGATAATTTGTTCCAGAGCTGCTCAACCTCTTCTTCAGATCGGCAGTTTACAAAAAAAGATATTGCAGGATTTACTTTAAAGTAAGACCCACCATTAATGTTGTAGAAGCGGAAACCTTCAATTTCGTATTCAACACCCAGAATGCTTCCAGCAGGTTGTCCGGAGACTGCGGCACTTGCCTGATCATAATATTCCACTACCAGTTTCTTTGAGTTGTTAAATATCGAAACATAGTAATCAGCTGCTTCTTCGGCCTCATTGTCAAACCACAGGTGCGGTATAATTTTTTGCATCATCGTTACTCTCCCTTCATACCCTTACAGTGCTATATCATGCAATATATAGAAAATATAGCACGTAAAGTATATCATGATGTTAAAGCTGTGAGCGGCAAGTGTTCATCACCGCTCACAGCTTTTCCACTTTGTTACTCATTGCTGGAAGCTTCCCGTCTGCGTTTTATCAGGAACCATATTAGAGCAATGGCGAAGAGAAGTGCGAGAAACAAAAACCAGATATTTATCTGGTTTATGCCGGTTATTACTTCTTCGGCTTCGGTTTCAGGTTCGTCTGCTTCAAGGATTAACTCCTCTTCTTCGATTACTTCTTCTATGGTTTCATCAACAGCTTCTGGATCTTCTACTTCGGTAGCTTCAGGGACTGGAGCAAGATCGCCTGGGGCCTCAGGCTCTTCAGATTCTGGAACAGGCGCAAAACCATCAGGTGCTTCAGGCTCTTCAGGTTCTGGAACAGGTGCAAGATCACCGGGTGCTTCAGGTGGTGGGGGAGGGGTTGGTGCAGGCGCCAGATTTCCAATGCTGTGATAAGATGCAAAGCTTAAGCCCGGAATAAGCAGCAGTGATACTACCAGCAACAGGGTTATCGCTCTCTTTGATATGTAACCAAACTTCAGAGGGCTGTTCATCTTGAAAACCTCCCTTCTGATCGGGATACTCAGATTTTGCGTTTTACTTAAAATATACTACTATTTCCATAGTATATATATTATTATACCATAAAATGTCAAGATTGATCAAATTTTAAAATAACACAGAGGGACGGTTTCTTCTGTGCTGTAGTGCAAAAACTAATCAGCAATATTTAGAAGCTTTTGTTTCTATTTGAGTTAGAGATTAAATAAGCTTTCAGAAGAAAAATTTCAAGTGCCATGAGAACAGCTATCAGGTAAAAGCTGATCCCAAAACCAGCAGATTCGCCAAATTTTCCGGCCAATATTGGCCCAATAAAGAAGCCCAATCCCCAGAAGAGGTAAAATGCGCCTGATATGGTTCCTTTGAGCGAGTCTGCAACAGACTCATTGAGATAGGCCATTGCGGAAACAGAAAACATGCCCAGCCCGAAACTGGCCAGCGCAATTAGCAGATAGATTGGGGGCGATTGAAGGGGCGAGAAAAAAGCCAGACCTGTAGCGGCAAATAACAGGCCCCAAATCATCACGGCCAGGCGCCCTTTGCGATCGGATAGCGCACCGGCAGCCAGCTGAGAAAGGCTGACTGAAATATAGAAAAGAGAGAACATCAAGCTGATCATGGTTTGGTTGAAACTTTTTATAGTTATCAGAAAGGCAGGGATTATTGTTAACATCAACCCGTATGCAGCGCCGTAGAGCGCAATGCCGATCAATACTGCCAACACCCTTCGTTCAGATAAAAGTGAAACCAGTTTGCCCGGGTTAAAGCGTTCAGTAATTGTTTCTGAACGAAAATCTTCAACATAAAGATACACGATTAATCCACCGGTGAAACTAACTGCTGCGAAAAAGATGAAGGCACTGTTTCCCTGCTCGGCAGTGCGGACAAGCAGCATCCCCAAGAGTGGTCCAAAACACAACCCAAGGTGAAGGGAAGCATTATATAAACCGATCACTTTGCCTTTTGTATCTGCATATTGCAGTGAAAGCAAGGCAGGTGCCAAAGCCCAGATAGGCACTTCGCCGATACCCTGCAAAAACCGGCCGATCAGGATGTGGTTTGCAGTTTTCGCACCAAGAAAGAGTAGTCCGACGACGCTGCAGATCATGTAGCCGGCAATCAGAAGCTTTTTAAAGCCAATTTTATCAGCCAGATGGCCGATGGGTATTTGAGCCAGCACATAGGTGATGGCAAAGACAGACGCTAAAAGACCCACCACAGACATTGATCCCGACAGATCAATAACTCTCTGCGGCAGCAGGGCGACGATCATGCCCACGCCAAGCATGATCAAAAAGACACTAACATTTACAGCAATTAACGATTTGTTGTTTTTCATACTCCTGTTAGTATAACGTTTTACTCGGGTTTTTAGAAGAATGAGATAAAGAAGACTGGATCAGAATGCAAAGTACGGATCCATCCGGTGGTATCGCCAGGTTTAAGGATACAATGGAGAAGGGCATGCTCAAGATAAATAGTTTTTACTGTGGAACACAATGAGGAGTATAATTGAGTAAACCTGGATCTGGTAACTATCTAAAACAAACCCAGTGGGATGGTGCGGTTTGTAGTTGTTCAAACCGCAGTTTTGAAATTCAGCCTGTGGTAATAGTGTAAGAGTTGCGCCACATTATAGAACGACACATAAAGAAGGAGAAATAATGAGCACAATTTATAAAAAGGCTGACAGTAAAGCAAAGGTTTTAGCTTTATATGATGAGCAAATTGAAAAACTAAATTGCCTCTGTAGAGATCTTCACGTTGATACTCCATATGGTGATACCCATCTTGTCGTCACCGGCAATCTGTCCGGAAAACCTTTACTGGTTTTTCATGGCGGCAATTCAACATCAGCTTACAATTTGTTGGTCTGCAGTTATTTGCTGAAAGATTTTCTTGTTTATGCAGTTGATACGATCGGACATCCTGGGAAAAGTGCCGAAGTATCTTTATCTGCAAAAAACTATGATTACGGTAAATGGGCCAGTGCTGTAATTGATGCTTTGGGATATAAAAAGATATCTTGTTTTGGAGCGTCTTTTGGCGCTGGAATACTTGCGAAAACAATGTGTGTGTCTCCCCAAAAGATAGAAAAAGCAGTATTGCTGGTTCCGTCAGGTATAAGAAATGCACCCGCCTATAAAAGCATAAGCATGATGTTTCCCATGATCATGTACTGGATAACAGGTAATGATAAATGGCTTATAAAGTGTATCCTGCCAATGGCTGTTTTAGAAGACAATATCAGTAATGAAGCATTTGCAACAGTTAAAAATAGTGTTGATAATGTGAAAATCAAGGCTGGAATGCCCAGTGATGTAAAGCCTGCTGATATGAAACAGTGTAAGGCTCCAACCTTGGTAATAGCAGCAGAAAAAGATTGTTTGTTCCCGGCTGGCAAGGTTTTGCCACAGGCAAAATCGATAATCCCAAACTGTACTACTTACCTTTTGAAAGACAGGGGCCATATGAGTAGTTTAACGACAGGTGAGCAGGAAATGATCGTAGATCATTTGATAAAATGATCATAAGCTAAGCAACACTGGTAAAATATGCATCGATAGGAAATGCTGAGGGAACGTCTCAGCAATTTTTTTATCAGCGGGCACCAGTTGTTTATTAATGGCATTGCGGTTAAGTGGTCCTGGCCGAGGAGTAATGGCAGTGCAAAAAAAGAACTTGTTTTTTGTTTCTGCAGCTGCTAAGATAAGGTGAAAAATTTAATAGCGAAAGTCTTCTCAGGTGCCCTTAATAAAGGGAGAATAGGGAATTAGGTGATAATCCTAAACGGGCCCGCCACTGTAAGGGGAAGCCGATGTTGTTGGACCACTCCGCAAGGGGGAAGGTGACATCCGGTAATGAACCCGAGTCAGGAGACCTGCCTGAGAGCTGATGCTGCTTACGTGGAATGAGCAGATTTGCGATGAGATGATGGAAAGTCCGCGCTTCATAGTGCGGGCTTTTTCTGTTTTCTTTTATTAATTATAGGTGGTGGTTTGATGAAAGCGATGCTGCTTGAAGATGTTGAGAAACTGTCTTTAACGGATCTGCCAATGCCTGAATGCGAAGATGGTGGCGCTGTTGTAAGGGTTAAAGCCTGCGGTATCTGCCGAACCGATATGAAGTGTTTCTACCAGGGGCAGCGGGATTTAAGTCTGCCGCGTATTTTAGGCCACGAGATGGCAGGCATAGTCCTTAAAACCAGAAGCCGGATCGGGCCGGAACCGGGCAGCCATGTGCAGGTTTATCCCGGTTTAAGCTGCGGCAGCTGTCGGTTTTGCCGACAGGGTTTTGAGAACCTCTGTGAGCATCTTGAGATTATGGGTTTTAACTATGACGGTGGGTTTTCCGGATACCTTAAAATACCACCACGCGGGGTAGCTGCCGGAGTGCTGCAGCCGATACCTTCAGGGTTAAGTTTTGCCGAAGCAGCGATGACTGAGCCTTTGGCCTGCTGCATTAATATGCTGGAAACTCTTGAAGTAGGGGTGGGAGATAACTTGGTTATCTTTGGAGCAGGCCGTTTTGGCTTGCTTACGGCCATGCTTGCCAGGCGGATGGCTGTTAAAAATGTAATCTTAGTTGAACCTGATCAAAATAGAAGGTTGCAGGCAGCTGAACTAGGGTTTAGAAACTGCTTTGGCTCCCTGGATGCAGATATCGGCAAGTCACTGATAAACTTTACTGGCGGCAGCGGAATTGATGCAGCGGTTACGTGCTGTCCACTGCCGGAAGCCTTTATTTCGGCCCTTAACCTGCTCTCAAAACGGGGGAGACTTGGTTTTTTCAGCGGTCTGGTCGGTAGAGATTTATCAGGAATAGAATTAAATTTAATTCACTATAAAGAGCTTACGGTAATGGGTGCCTATGGCTGTTCAATTCGCCATAACAGGGCCGCTCTTTCAATGATCGGCTCAGGAGTAATCGATGTGCGGCCCTTGATCACGAAAGAGATCGCGCTCGATGAATTAAGGGAAGGGCTGATGATGGTAAAAAATCAATCAGAACTGTCGATAGTAGTAACTCAATTCTAAGGAGGCTGATCAAAATGACAGGTGCAGATGCAAAAAAATTTGGTGCAGTTATTGGTAAGCTTATTCAAAAGAAAGATCTGGGTCGGGAGGAGTGCCGAAGGCTATTTCATGAGATCTTGAACAATACCCAAAATGACATGCAGCAGGGAGCATTCCTCGCCGCTCTTGCTTCGAAGGGTGAAACAATTGAGGAAATTGCCGGTGTTTGGGAGGCGATTTACCAGATAGACACAGTTCAGGTTAAGCCGAATGTCGGCGGCGTGCCCCTGGTTGACAACTGCGGCACAGGAATGGATTCTTTTAAAACATTTAATATCAGTACTGCTGCGTCTGTAATTGCGGCGGCTGCCGGAACTGTAATGGCCAGACACGGGGCCAGGGCAATAACATCATCTTGCGGCACCGTTGATATGGTTGAAGCGCTTGGCGTTGATGTGGAGTGTGAGCCCGGCATTGTTGTGAAGAGCATAGAGGAGGCCGGAGTCGGAGTTTTTAACGGTATGAGCCCCAGGGTTCATCCCCGCGCACTCGGGCGGATCCTCTCCCAGATTTCATTTGGAACAGTGCTTAATATTGCTGCTTCCCTGGCTAACCCCGCTCTGCCGGAATACGGAGTAAGAGGGGTTTGTTCAGGTGAGCTGTTGCAGCACGTACCACACATTATGCGCGAAATTGGTTATCGCCGGGCAGTGGTCGTTAACGGCCAGGTTGCCGGATCTCCCTTTAGTATGGATGAAGCATCAACTGCAGGTGAAACCCTGGTAGCTGAGTTGTTTAAAGATGGTGCCATAAAGCATTACTCTTTCTACCCGGATGATTTCGGTATAAAGCGTTCAGATCCTGACGAACTGCTTCCTGGCACGAATCTCGAAGATGAGGTCCGCCGCATGGTTGCACTGCTTGCCGGAGAAGGCAGCTCAGCTCGCAGGGAAATCGCTTCCCTCAATGCAGGTTTAATTCTTTATACCTCGGGAACTACAACAACCATTAAAGAGGGTTACAATGTTGCCCTTGAGACAATCCGCTCGGGGAAAGCTATGGAGAAACTCTATGACTGGGTCAGGGTACAAAATA
>Ga0351963_1103_pt1 | contig 10725 bp, 8 predicted proteins | sample TotcelT113001N14_FD_205804 | JGI IMG/M metagenome (GOLD analysis project Ga0351963, IMG submission 205804) | Enriched cells from coal bed in the Powder River Basin, Montana, United States - Total cells T11 rep3 HSBNCT.T11.300.1.N14 ... | reverse complement strand
TCCGGGGTCTGAGGACCGCCGCGCCCTGCGCTTGCCCCGTCCAGGGGGGTCCAGAAAGAGAGGAAGAATAGAGCCAGGAGAGCGACGGTGGTCACGGGGCGTCTCATACATGCCTCCACCAGGATTTTTCCGAGTTATAACCTGCCTCGGCGGCGGCCGTCAAATCAAATTGCCGCGCCCCCACGTTTCCCTGTACTATGCCTTTCACTATCACGGGCTGATCTGGGGTAGTGAAGCGTCCCTTCCGGCCGGTCGATACCGATGTGACAGCCTTGACCCGCTCTAGTAGTCGGGCTGTTTATATACCGCATGGTTCTTTCAAAGGCTACCAGATAGCATTGATCAGGCAGAAGCCAACGGCTTCACGACCAGCCATACCCTTTCGAAATTGACATTGAAGTAGAAGTGAATGATCTTGTCCCGCATACCGACCATCAGAGCCTCGAACTGGGCGACAACGTCAATATCACTCCCTCTCTTCTGCGTCCCGTGAACATACGATCCGAATATCCCGATTCGCTTTACGCAGTGCTTGGGCACAATTCAAGTTTGTAATCGCTCAGAACGTGTGAAAAAATTGCCACGTGTCAGACAATACGAGATTGCCACGGCCCCTGGGGCCTCGCAATGACAAGGAAAAGTCATTGCGAGCGAGTAAGCCGAAGCCCAGAGCGCAGTGAAGGGGAAGCAATCTCGCTTTAGCAATTTTTTCACAGGTTCTCAAAAATGAAGGTGCTGCCGGAAATGTGCAAATTTAAAGGGATGTCCCGGAACTGACGCCGAGAAACACCTGGGGGGCTAAAGCGATGTTCTTGCAGCTACAAAGCTCTTTTCTTCTGTCAAGGACTTTCCTGGCGCAGTATAGCCTGAACCGTTTTCCTCAACTCAGGAATCTTGTGTGCCACTATATCCCAGACAATATCGTAGTCAACTCCAAAGTAATCGTGGATCAGGCGATCTCGCATGCCGGCCATCGAACGCCACTCTATTTCACGGTACCTGTCTCTTATGTCAGGTCTGACCTTCTTGCTCGCCTCCCCTATAATCTCCAGGCTTCGGACAAAAGCTCGTTTGAGTGTCTCATCTTCAAGGAATTGTTCCTTTCCGAGACCGAGGCTCTTTGACAGAATGTAATCCGACTCATCGAGAATGTGGCGCAAATACTCAAGCGGCGAGACTGACAAACTCAACCTCTTTAAGGATATGTGGGCCTATGTGAGGGCTGAGAGATTCAAAGGTAACGAGTTCCACCTTTCTGCCGAGCAGATCTTCCAGAAAAAAGGAAAGCTGCATGAAATTATCAAAGGTTTTTCTCTCGGGAATGAACTCCACAAGTAAATCGATATCGCTGGTCATACCTTGATCACCGCGGACGAATGATCCAAAAAGTCCGATTCGTCGTACACCTAGTGTCCGCAAGCGCTTACTCTCCCGCTGCAGAACTCTCACAATTTCGGCTTTTGTCTCTATCTGGCCTCTGATAGATTCGCTCTTCATACTAAAACCAGTATGTCAGACTGAACCATTCATGTCAACCTCGCAAACTCGCCGTCGAGGAGGCTGTCGACCGTACAGAGCAGCAAATAACTGTCGTCCGACCAGGTTCCAGCGGGCCGATGATGCGTTCCGTAGGCTCGCATATCGGTCACCGGGTCTCGTTCCCTTTCCTCCCGGCTAGTGAACTCGACGGGCACTCCAAGGGCATCCCCCACAATCGCTCCCCACAAACCGCCCAGCACTCTGTCTTTGAAGGATATTTCTTTCATCATACCTTCATATAATCAGAAAGCCCTGCCACCTGTATGTCAGTGAAGCGCTATCTTCTGTTACTCCCCTACCCTCCACGATTTCACCATCCATCGCTGCCTTTCATTCTCCGGCGATGGTTCAAACCTGGTGGGATCATTTTTCCGCAGTTCCTGAATTACCGACAGCACATCCCCAGCAGTTGCCTTCCCATGTCTGATCAGCCAGCAGCCCACCACCGTGCCTGTTCTGCCCTTGCCTCCCCAGCAGTGTGCGTAAACCGGCTTACCTTGCTTGATGGCCGCGTCTATCTCATCGAGTATCCTTTTCATGGTTTCAATCCTGGGGATGCTTGTATCCGGGATCGGTACCCGAAGGCATTTCACTCGGAGGCCTTTCTCTTCGGCCAGGTACGTTAAGCTTTCTGTGTAATCTTCAAAACTGTCACCCTGCCGGTCCGTCTCATACTCTTCCATGAGACTAACGAAGCAACGAATACCGGCTTCGAGGAGATTATTGAGCTTCCTTTGTGCTTCATCAAGCCGCTTCGCGCCCGGATAACAACCTGCAAGACATTTTCCCGGGACTACCCAGTATGACCTGTCAAATGGAACGTCCATGCTCTTTCTGATGAACCATACCACCAGGGAATGAAGTCGACAAGTCTATTGTGCCTGCACATTCCTGAAGTCTGATGATGGGTCCACGTATTTCCTTTGAAACAACTTGTTGTTACAGCAGTTTGCTGCTTTATTTCAAATACATTATAGTGTTATACTTGGCACGTTCCGCTACTCTCGCTAAGCCTTATCACTAAGCCATCGGTTGCCGGGAGGATGACTATCGCTGGCCGGAGGTGCTATGATCGAATATCGCTCCGAAAAATCGGCTACTCAAGAAGATTCACACATACAGGAGCTGGAAAGACGCCTCAAGGAGGCCGAGGAAACCCTGGAGGCGATCCGGACAGGGACGGTCGATGCCATCGTAGTCTCTGGAGAAAAAGGGCAACAGGTATTTACGCTCGAAGGGGCCGATTCGCCCTACCGCGCGATAATCGAGACGATGAGCGAAGGGGCAGTCACTCTGAGCAGGGAGGGCGTTATTATGTACTGCAACCAGCGCTTCTCCGACATCCTGAACGCGCCCCTTCAAAAGCTTATCGGCTCATCGTTCTTACCTCTCGTTGAGAGAGACCATGCGAAGACCTTCAAAGCTATGCTCAAATCATCCAGGGCCGGTAGAGCAGAGGGAGAAGTTCGCCTGCGGACGAGCGACGGCTCGTCTGTTCCCGTCTACATATCGGGCAACGGGTATGCCCTGCTTCACGGGGACGCAGCCGTGTGCCTCATGGTGACCGATATAAGCGAACTCAGCCGGGCGCGGGACGTGCTCAAGAGGTCGCATGATGAACTGGAAAAGCGGGTTGAGGAGCGGACTAGAGAGCTTTCCCACGCAAACGCTGAACTGAAGGCCGAGATCGTCGAGCGCAGGCGCGCGGAAGATGAAGTCAGAAGAAGTCGGGACCAGCTTGAGTGGGTGCTGGATACTACCGGCGTGGGGCTCTGGTTGAATACGTTACCCCTGAAGAACCTCGTCTGGGACGCGCGCACGAAGGACTTCTTCTTTGTCCCGCCCGACGCTGAACCAACCATTGAGCTGTTTTGGTCCCGCCTCCATCCCGAAGACCGGGAACCGACACGGCTGGCTGTAGAGGCGGCGGTGAGGGACGGGACGTTTTACTCTATCGAACATCGAGCAATCAACCCGACTACAGGAGAGATACGCTGGATTTGCTCTGCCGGAAAGGCAGTGTATGGTCCTGATGGCAATGCCATCCGCTTCGACGGCATCAATTACGATATTACCGACCGCAGGCAGATGGCAGACGCGCTGCGGGAGAGCGAGGAGCGGTTCCGCCTCTTCATGGACAATAGTCCTGCCATTGCCTGGATCAAAGACGAAGAAGGGAAATATGTCTACGCCAGCAAGGCCTACGAGAAAGCCATGGGTCTTTGTTTGCGGGACCTGATCGGGAAGAAGGACATAGAGTTATGGCCCGAGCATGCAGGAGAATTCCGAAAGAACGATGTGGCGGTCCTGTCGGAGGGAAAAGCCATAGAAGTGATAGAGCAGACGCGTAATCCCGAGGGCCTTTCTGTCTATTGGTCGAATTTTAAGTTCCCTTTGTCGGATTCGTCAGGAAAGCTATTCGTGGCGGGAATTGGAGTGAACGCTACCGACCGGAAGCATGCGGAAGAAGCGCTGCAGAAGGCCAAGGACGAGCTTGAACTCCGGGTTCAGGAGCGGACCCAGGAAGTACGGCAGGCTCTAGAAGCATTAGCCAAGGAGCGGCAGCGCTTGTATCACGTCCTGGAAACACTGCCTGCCATGGTGTGTCTGTTGAGCCCGGATTACCGTGTGCCCTTTGCTAACCGGGCATTCAGAGAGCGATTCGGCGAGGCCGAAGACAGGCCCTGTTATGAATACCGCTACGGCAAGAGTGAACCATGCGAGTTCTGCGAATCATTCAAGGTTCTCCAGACCAACAAACCACATCGTTGGGAGGTTACAACCGCCGACGGTCGTGTCATAGATGCCCACGACTATCCTTTCACGGACGTTGACGGGAAGACGCTCATTCTGGAGATGAACTTTGATATCACCGAGCAAAAGCACGCCGATAAGGCCCTCCAACGTGCGAGCGCCTACAACAGAAGTCTCATCGAGGTAAATGTCGACCCTCTCATTGCCATCGACCCGGAGGGACATATCAGCGATGTCAACGTAGCCACGGAGCAGGCCACGGGTTATTCCCGCCATGAACTGATCGGAACGGACTTTTCCGACTACTTTACCGATCCTGGAAAGGCGCGGGCGGGCTATCTGCGGGTCTTCAGGGACGGTTCCGTCCGTGACTATCCCCTCGACATTCTTCATAAAGACGGCCACTCGATTCCCGTTCTTTACAATGCATCGGTTTACAGGGATGAGGCCGGACGGGTGCTTGGTGTTTTTGCTGCAGCCCGCGACATTTCTATTCGGCAAAAGCTCGAAGAGCAGCTCCGGCAGGCCCACAAAATGGAGGCCATCGGCACCCTGGCGGGCGGCATCGCCCATGATTTCAACAACATGCTCGCTGTCATCCTCGGCAACGCAGAACTTGCCCTTGATCAGCTTGACCAAGACGGACCCCGGCAGAACATCAAGCAGATACTGAAGGCTTCGATGCGATCCCGTGACCTGGTCAAACAGATCCTGACATTTAGCAGGAAGAACGCGGGGCAGGAAAAAGCCGTACACATCGTTCCCCTCCTGAAGGAGACCTATCAACTGCTGAGAGGATCACTTCCGAGCACCATCGACATGAAATTGAATATACGCACAAAGGCAGATACTACGATCCTTTTTCAATCATCCGAGATTCAGCAGGTAGCGGTTAACCTTGCGAATAATGCGGCCTACGCCATGCGGGAAGAGGGAGGAACGCTTTCCATCGGACTTTCCTCTATCACCATCGGTTCGGATTCCCCTTTCGAAGAAAGTATGAGGCCGGGCCGGTATGTGAAGCTGACAGTAAAGGATACCGGAACGGGCATCCACCCGGAAGTGCAGAAGCGGATGTTCGAGCCCTTCTTCACCACAAAGGAGCAGGGACAAGGCACAGGTATGGGGCTCGCTGTAGCTTACGGTATCGTGAAGGCCCACAACGGCGTAATCGAGGTGGAGAGCGAAGTCGGCAAGGGTTCAATGTTTACCGTACTCCTCCCGCAATACGACGTTTTATCAACGAAGGAGCAGGAGGAAGAAACATCTCTCGCCTGTCCACGAAAGGAACGCATACTCTTTATTGACGATGAACGGGCAGTTGTAGAGATTACAAAGACCGTGCTTGAGCGTCTCGGCTGCCACGTGACTGCTTTTACCGACGCTTCCGAAGCCCTGAATGCCTTCATTGAGCATCCCGACAGCTTCGACCTCATCATTACCGATCAGACCATGCCTGGCATGACTGGAACAGCCCTGGCAAAGGAAGCTCTCGACCTGAGAAAAGACATCCCGATTATCCTTTGCACGGGGTACAGCGAGACAGTATCGCCGAAGAAGGCCAAAGAGGTCGGCATCCGGGAACTGATAATGAAACCCTTAACAAAACAGGAGATTGCGGAAGCCATACGCCGGGTGATTGATTAACGAAAGAGGGTAATTCTGCGACGAGGAAAAGACGGTTGAAAAGAATCAGGGGCCGGTCGTACGATGCGAAGAATGAAATTCCCGCTATTGCTTGATTCTGCGCCCGCTATCTGCTTTATTATATGCCTTCGATAAGTTACGAGTGAAAGCCACAGATGCGCGCATGAAGATAAGGAGGCAAGTATGAGCAAATTAGTCTGGCAGCCAAGCGAGGAAAGAAAGAAAAATGCAAATATAACGAAATTCATTGGTTTCGTGAATGAGCGCTACGGCAAAAACCTGAGCACCTACCAGGAGCTGCATAAATGGTCGGTGGATTATCTTCCCGAATTCTATGGCTCCGTATGGGACTTCATTGGGATTAAAGCGTCCAGGGAGTATGAAACAGTCGTGGATGACATTAATAAATTTCCCGGCGCTAAATGGTTCATAGGGGCGAAGTTAAATTTCGCAGAGAACCTTTTGAAATATAGGGATGACCACACTGCCCTTGTATTCAGGGGCGAGACTCAAGAATCACTGAGAATGAGTTATGCAGAACTTTACGATCAGGTAGCGCGCCTGGCAAAACCTCTTAAAGAAATGGGGGTTAAGCCGGGGGATCGGGTCGTTGCCTACATGCCCAACCTGATAGAGACAATTGTAGCTATGCTTGCTGCTACCAGCCTCGGCGCCGTATGGGCATCTTGCGGGTTGGAACTCGGGCCGAAAGCGGTTCTGGACCGCTTCGGCCAGATCGAGCCGAAAGTTATTTTTGTCGGAAGTGGATATTTCTATAAAGGAAAGGCTTTCGATACCCTTCCAAACGTAACGGAGGTAGTTAACGGCTTGCCTTCTGTTGAGAGGACGATCTTGGTCCCCTATGCTGCAAAAAAAACTGATCCTAATCCCATTCCGAACGCCGTATATTATGATGATTTCCTGAGTAGTGAAAGTGGATTGGAAATCGAGTTCGAGCAACTGCCCTCTGAACATCCGGTAGAAATTCTATTTTCCTCCGGAACCACTGGCAAGCCCAAATGTATTGTTCACGGAATTGCCGGAACCCTTATCGCCCATTTAAAAACGCACGTATTACACTACGATTTGAAGCGTGACGATACTACGCTCTTTATAGCCAGTCCTACCTGGATGGTCTGGAACGTGCAGGCAAGTTGCCTGGGGGTAGGAAGTACTGCGGTCTTGTATGAAGGTAACCCCTTTTACCCTGACGCCGGGGCGCTCTGGAAGATAGTACAGGATGAAAAGGTTACTTTCCTGGGGTGTAGCGCCGCCTTCATTGATGCCCTGAGGAATAAGGGAATCAAGCCGAAAGAATTGTACGATTTAACATCTTTACGGGGAATATTCCAGACAGGATCGGCGCTTTCCGATGAAGGGTTCGAATATGTTTATCAGGCAATCAAGGATGATGTTTATTTTGATTCCGGCCTGGGAGGCACGGATATCCAGTGCGGGCTTGCAGAGGGAAATCCCCTCCAGGCCGTGTACACCGGCCAAATGATGGGGCCGGGTTTAGGCATGAAAGTGAACGTATATGATGATGCGGGCAAGCCTATAGTGGACAAGCGAGGAGAACTCGTCTGCGAAAAGCCCTTCCCTTCGGTTCCCCTCTATTTTTTGAATGACCCCGGTGGAGAGAAGCTTAAAGAGGCATATTTCAGTGTCTATCCAAATGTCTGGCGTCATGGTGATTACGCCATGATTCACAGCGATACGGGTGGAATGACTGCGTTTGGCCGCTCCGATTCGGTCTTGAAACCATCCGGCGTTCGGATAGGCGCCCTGGAGATATATAATGTAATAGTAAAATTAGACGAAATCGCCGACAGCCTCGTAGTGGGGCAAAATTGGCAGGGTGATCAGCGTATTATTCTATTTGTTAAACTTCCGGAGGGGAAACAACTGGACGAGCAGTTAAAGGAAAAGATAAAGAGCGCCTTACGCACCAGCGCCTCACCTCGACATGTACCGGCAAAAATTATCGAAGTGCCCGACATTCCCTATACCTTAAATATGAAAAAGGTTGAGAGCGCTGTGGGAAATATAGTAAACGGCAGGCCTGTCATGAACAAGGATGCCCTGATTAACCCTGAGTCATTGAAATACTATGAAAAGATAGCCAAAGAAGAGCTCCAATCATAAATAGAAGGAGACTTCGGGACTTCGGGCCGGGCCAAGCCCCCGCGGCTAAAGTCAAGAATAAAGATTTGACCCCATCAGCTGAGCGGTACGCATAGCCGGCAAATTACCTTGACCGGTAAGGTCCCGGTGCATATAATAAAGTTAAGATTCACGAAGAATCGCTTTTCACCAAGGCACTCAAGCTTCAGTAAGAACAGGCCACGAAGGCTTTTTGATCCTCGAAAGGATCCGGCTTTCGTGGCTTTTTTTATCAAGTCTCCGGAGGCGTATATGACTGAACATCCTGATGTCGCATGGAAAGATGATTTCGAGAAATGTGTCAAGTTCCACGGGCACGCCTGCCCAGGGCTGGCCCTGGGATACCGGGCAGGCAAGGCAGCCATGGCTTGGCTTGGCGAGAGGCGGGCGCCGGACGAGGAGATCGTGGCCATCGTCGAGACGGATGCATGCGGCTCGGACGCGATCCAGGTCCTTACCGGGTGCACCTTCGGCAAGGGAAATTTCATCCACAAGGACTACGGCAAACACGCCTTCAGCCTTTTAAGCCGGGCGTCCGGCAAGGGCGTGCGCCTGTCGAAGAAGTCCGGCGGCTTCGCACTCTCCGAAAGGCACCGCGCCCTGTTCGACAAGATGCGGACGAAAGAAGCCACGAAGGAGGAGCTCAACGAGTTCTGGGATCTTCACGGCAAAAAGTGCCGGGAGGTACTGGAAGCGCCCATAGAAGACCTCTTCTCCCTCGAAGAAGTATCCATGACCCTCCCTCCCCGGGCGAACATGACCGATTCCCGGCCCTGTGACGCATGCGGAGAGCCCGTCATGTCTACAAAGCTGGTCGAGCACAAGGGGAAGTCGCTCTGCCGCGCCTGCATAGAAAAGGAAGGGTAGACGGATGACCCACCTCGACAGGCTTGGTTCCGCATCGGGCTCATCCCGGGACATACGGGTTCTCGAGTCCTATGCGGCAACTGTCCGGAGGAAAAACTCTCTCCTCCTTGTCCTGGCGGGCTGTCTCATTGTTCTGGCCATAAGTGCAGCCATGGTGGGGAAATACCACCTCACGCTGCCGGACGTTATGCGAGCACTGCTGGGGTCGGCCAGTGAGACCGTGACCGTCGTGCTCTGGAACGTCAGGCTCCCGAGGATTGCCGCCGCCCTTGCGGCAGGGTGGGCGCTTGCCCTTTCCGGCACGGCAATGCAGTCTCTGCTGAGGAACCCCCTCGGCTCTCCCTCGACCCTCGGTATCAGCCATGGCGCCGCCTTCGGGGCTGCATTTGCCATCGTGGTGCTCGGGGCAGGAGAGGTCCATTCGCTCCGCGCCGGGCCAACACCCTCCCTCTCTTTTTCCACTGTCTATTCCATCACGGGATTTGCGTTTCTGGGTTCCATGGTGGCGACTGCGGCCATCGTGCTCCTCGCGCGTATCCGTCGCATGGCACCGGAAGCGGTCATCCTGGCAGGGGTGGCTCTCTCGTCCCTCTTTGTATCGGGGACCATACTTCTCCAGTATCTCGCGTCTGACACGGAGGTTGCGGCTGTCGTTTTCTGGACCTTCGGGGACGTGGCGCGGTCGAGCTGGCAGGAGATCGGCATCACCTCTGCAGCTGCCGTACTCGCGAGCATCTACTTCTTCAGGAAACGCTGGAACATGAACGCCCTCTCGGTGGGAGACGATGCCGCTTCGTCTTTGGGTGTACAGGTCGAAAGAGACCGCCTGATCGGCATGGGTGTGGCGGCATCGCTTGCAGCGTTGGTCACCGCTTTCCACGGGGTGATTGCCTTCCTCGGCCTTCTCGCCCCTCACATCGCGAGGCGGCTCGTGGGTACCGATCATCGCTTCGTTCTCCCGGCCGCGTGTCTGATCGGTGCTATCCTGCTCCTTCTGGCCGATACGGCTGGGAGGCTCCTCGTCGGGTCAGGCGCCCTTCCAGTCGGGGTCGTCACCTCCTTCATGGGCGCACCTCTCTTCCTCTATCTCCTCATTGGAGGTAAACGGCCATGATCCTCTCGGTCGGTGGTATAGAATTCGCCTACAACGGCCGTCCTGTTCTGAAGGATGTTACGTGTGAGGTGTTGCCAGGGGAAATACTTGCCGTACTCGGTGTCAACGGCGCCGGCAAGTCGACCCTGCTCAAGTGTATGAACGGCATGCTGAAAGGCCAGAAAGGCTGCGTTTTTCTCGACAGGCAGGAAGTGTGTCTCATGGAACGTAACGAGAGGGCGCGGAACTTCGGGTACGTACCCCAGCACCGGGGGGAAGAGGAGATGATTGTCTTCGACGCCGTACTCCTCGGCCGGAAGCCCTGGATAGACTGGTCGGCATCGCAGAGAGACCTGGAGATCGCGGACAAGGTGATCCGGCTCCTGGGGCTCGGGCCTCTGGCGCTGCGCCCCCTTCGCACCCTAAGCGGAGGGGAGGCACAGAAGGTGCTCATCGCACGGGCCCTGGCCCAGGAGCCGGAGGTGCTCCTCCTCGACGAGCCGACGAATTCACTGGATATGAAGAACCAGATGGAGATCATGACCCTGCTGAAACGGGTGGTGAGGGAGCATAAGCTCATCGCTGCCGTATCCATCCACGACCTCAACCTGGCGCTCCGGTTCGCCGATAGGTTCCTCATGTTGAAGGACGGATCGGTCTAT
>Ga0351963_1102_pt1 | contig 10731 bp, 10 predicted proteins | sample TotcelT113001N14_FD_205804 | JGI IMG/M metagenome (GOLD analysis project Ga0351963, IMG submission 205804) | Enriched cells from coal bed in the Powder River Basin, Montana, United States - Total cells T11 rep3 HSBNCT.T11.300.1.N14 ... | reverse complement strand
CATGTGCCTTGGCTTCAAGACCCGGTTGCGGAGTGGACGCCGCGCGGGTATCGACAGGCGATGGAACTGGCTGCACAGTGCGAGGCGCGGGGAATCCCGGTCCTGAATCCCGTCGACCGGACGGCCCATTCGATCAAGTCGGAGTGTACGCAGCGGATCGCAAGGGCCGGCGTACGGACACCGAGAATCGTTCCGATCGGCGACGTCAAGGGGTTTCGCGAGTCGCTGGGCGGACTGGAATTTCCCCTCTTGATCCGCGAGGATCGGGGGCACGGGCTACCGGCTTACCTGGTCGAAAGCCTCGCCGACTTGGACCGCGTCCCAATAGGCCGCTTTGCTCACCCCATTGCCTCGGAGTACATCGACGTGCGCAGCTCGGATGGGCTGTATCGCAAATACCGCTACCTGGCCGCCGGCAGCGGAGGCGTCACGCGGCACCTGATGATCGGCAGTCATTGGGAGGTGCGGCCCGACAACCGGGTGCGTACCGATTCGATGCGGGCCGAGGAACTGGCCTACCTGGAAGCGCCGGAGCCGAACTACGCCGCCCTGGAGCGTGCGCGTCAGGCATTGGAGTTCGCTGTGGCAGCGTTCGACTACAGCTACGACCGCCAAGGACGCCTGGTGGTCTGGGAAGCCAATCCCTACCCGGATCTGAGCTATCCCAAGCATCCGACCCAGCGGTATACGTTTCCTTACGTCCAGCGGAGTTATGCGGCGATCGTCCGGCTGTACTTGGAAATGGCCGGCTTGCCGGTTCCGCGGAAGCTCGACGAGATGCTGGCGGGCCAGGCGCCGGCGACGTCGCGAGAGGCGGCGTAGAACCCTGCCGAGAAGGTGTAGAAACCACGAACCGACCCCGCACATCACTGCTTTGGCGATCACGAGAATCGAAATCCCAAAGCATGACACTGCACGACCGCTCCGGCTTCCGAGGGCTTGTGCTTGGGAGGTAACGAAGGATGGATCCGCTGATCATCAACGCCGCGATTACCGGGATGGTTCCCATGAAGGCCGACAATCCCCACGTGCCAATTACGCCGCAGGAGATTATCGCCGACGCGCGGCGCTGCCGCGATGCGGGCGCGACGGTCGTGCATCTGCACGCCCGCGCAGCGGACGGCAGCGCCACGTACAAGAAGGAGGTTTACGCCGAGGTCTTTCAGGGCGTGCGTGAGGAGTGTCCGGAGCTACTGATTTCCGGTTCGTGCAGTGGCCGCGTGTACGGCGAGTTCTGGCAGCGAAGCGAGGTGTTGGACTTGCAGCCCGACTTCGGCTCCCTGACGCTCGGCTCGCTGAATTTTCCCAAGCAGCCGTCGGTCAACTCGCCGGAGATGATCCAGCAGCTAGCCCTGGCCATGAAGAGTCGCGGGATCGTGCCGGAACTGGAGATCTTCGATCTGGGGATGGCGGATTACGCTCATTACTTGATCCACAAACAGTTCCTTGCCCCGCCGTTCTATGCGAACCTGTTGCTGGGTTCGTTAGGAACGCTCGGAGCGACGCCGGAGAACCTTTGTATCTTGATTCGCGCCCTGCCGGCCGGGACGATCTGGTCGGTCGCCGGGATCGGCCGGTTTCAGTTTGCGATGAACTCGCTGGCCGTGGTCATGGGCGGGCACGTGCGCGTGGGGTTGGAGGACGCGATCTATGAGGACTGGGAGACGAAACGACTGGCCACCAATCCGGGCCTGGTCGACCGCGTGGTCCGGCTGGCGGAAGCCGCCGGCCGGCGGATTGCCACGGCGGAGGAAACGCGAAGCCTGATCGGTTTCGCTCCCGCAACGACCGCTCCGCTGCGGAAATGTGCGTGAACCGTTGGAGTCGTGAAGCCATGAACATCTCCGTGATCCTCAGCACCTACGACGCGCCGGAGTGGCTCGAGAAAGTCCTCTGGGGGTATACCGTTCAAAGCCACCGCGATTTCGAGATTGTCGTCGCCGACGATGGCTCGACCGGCGAGACGGCTCGGCTCTTGGTTCGGCTCCGCCGGGAAACCCGTCTGGAGATCTGCCACGTCTGGCACGAACACCGGGGGTTTCGCAAATGCACGATTCTGAATCGAGCGATTGTCGAAGCGCGCTCGGATTACCTCGTGTTCACCGATGGCGACTGTATCCCTCATCGAGATTTTCTCGCCCTGCACGCGGCCCTGGCGAAACCGGGAACCATGCTCTCCGGGGGCTGCGTGCGATTGCCGATGGCTGTCAGCCGGAAGATCACGCCGCAGGACGTCGTTGCAGGACGGGCTACCAGCGCCCGCTGGCTGTGGACCCAGGGAATGCCGCTCGCGTGGAGCCTGCGGATGCTCGCCTGCGGACCCACGCTGAGAACTCTGTTGGACGCCGCAACGACCACGCGGGCCACCTTGAATGGCTGCAACTCCTCGGCCTGGGCCGATGATGTGCTGCGAGTCAACGGGTTCGACGAGCGAATGGAGTATGGTGGCCTCGATCGCGAGTTGGGCGAACGTCTGGTCAACGCGGGCGTCCGCCCTCGGCAGATTCGTCACCGCGCCGTGTGCGTGCACTTGGACCACGCCCGTGGTTACAAGCAGGCAGGAGCCCTCGCTCGCAATCTGGCCATCCGCCGCGAGACTCGCCGGACCGGTTCGACCTGGACGCCGTACGGCATCTACCAAGAGTCTCAACAGCTGCCCCTCCGTCGAGCCGCGTGAATCGCTCCGCCTCGCGTTGTCGAGCTGTCCCGCGTTGTCGAGCTGTCCCGCGTGTTCTTCTGCCCCGATGGCTTTTCGCTGGACGGTGCCTGTAAGGATCGGCCAAGAAATAAGTGGCGTAAGCTTCCAGCTGGCGGTTCGCACTACTCGCAAGCTGGAAGCTTACGCCACGTTGAATGCGACAGCAATTGTTTTGCCGATCCTAACTCCTGTTGAAGCATCCAGGCTTTCGCCCGTTCGAGCAGCCTGAAGGCTGGCCCCTAACGAGCGCGCATGGTGTCGCGGAAGGGCGTGAAAAAACCGCTGCCTGGCCCTTGAAGACTTGGATGAACTAAGTTATCCTGCGGGTATGACGATACAGGAATTCGTAATATACCCGAGGGGCCCACGATGCCGTATCGGCACCAGAAAGCGAGGAAAGCAGGAAGATGAATTCGATCACCAACGCATGGGGCATGGGAAAGGCGTCGTTCGCCGCGCTGCTGGTTTTCGCGGCGGTGGTTTATGCCGCCGGTTCGGCGTACGGTCATCAGGTCTGGGTGGAAACCGCTTCCAGCGCCTCGTCCGGTCAGCCGCACCAGGTCCAGGTGTGCTGGGGACACTCCGGAACGAAGGAGAGCGGCCCGGCCTTGGCCGGGCAGCAGGGCAAGCTGACGGTGTGCGTGTCGGGGCCAAACGGTCGCGCGCCGTTGGAACTGGCCGCGGGCAGTGACAGCTTCACCGCCCAATTCACTCCTCAGGCTTCCGGGTGTCACGTCATCGGAGCCGATTTGCAGGTCGGCATCATCGATCGCGAGTTCCACGGCATGCCCGCCAACACGCGGATCGTGATGTACGGCAAAGCCTGTGCGCACGTTGGCGGAAGCTCGATCGAGAAGCCGGCTTCGCTGGGTTTCGATCTGGAGATCATGCCCGTGTCTGCACTCCGCACCGCAAGGCCCGGCGATGCTGTCACGGTCAAGGTACTGCATCGGGGGCGGCCGATCGGCGGCAGAAATGTCCTGGTATCGCTCAAGACTCCCGGGACCTTGCCACCTGTGGAAGACGCCAGGATTCAGACCCAGGAATGGTCCATCGAGGCGACGGCCGATCCGAGTACGGGAGAGGTCACTTTCCCGTTGATCGTCGGCGGCCAGCACATGTTTCTCGTCAAGTACTTTGACGAGACGCCGGGAACGTACGACGGCGACCGGAATGACAGTTCGGCGTTCAGCCACCTCCGCAAAGGCGACAAGTTCGAGCGTACGATGTACGTTTCGACCCTAATATTTCCGGTGCTGGCCAAGTAGTTGTACAACGCTATTTTGGAATGGCACTTGATCTTTACCCCTTTGGGCGAGGAGATTCGGATTCGCCCCGCAAAATGGCGTTGTACAACCAAGATCGCCGTGTGAACCATTTGTCACGGGACGCCGCAGTGTTTCGAGAACCTCTGAAATTTGAGATCTGAGATCTGAGATCTGAGATTTAAGATCTGAGATCTGAGATCTGAGATCTGAGATCTGAGATTTAAGATCTGAGATTTAAGATCTGAGATCTGAGATCTGAGATCTGAGATCTGAGATCTGAGATCTGAGATCTGAGATCTGAGATTTGAGATTTGAGATTTAAGATTTGAGATTTGAACAGGCCGATTCCATGCATCTTCACGAAGCCGTCTTGTCTGGATCGCCGGAGGGGATCGCCGTCTTGTGCGTCGGCGCGGTGGGGACGGCGGCGGGGACCGCGCTCGGACTGCGGAAAATGGACTACGAGCAGGTGCCGCGCGTGGCGATCGTCAGTTCGGCGTTCTTCGTCGTGTCGCTGATCCATGTCCCGCTGGGGGTGACCAGCATTCATCTGGTGCTCAACGGGCTGGTCGGGCTGATTTTGGGCTGGGCGGCGTTCCCGGCGTTGCTGGTCGCTCTGCTGTTGCAGGCCGTGCTGTTCGGACATGGCGGGCTGCTGGCCTTGGGCGTCAACACGCTGGCGATGGGCTTGCCGGCCGTCATCTGTTACTATCTGTTTCATCGCGCCGTGGCATGGCGGCGCGAGGCCCTCGCCTTTCTCGCCGGTTGTGCAGTGGGGGCGGCGGGCATGTTGGGGGCGGCCTTTCTGATGGCGTCGGCACTTTGGATCGCCGGGGAGGCTTTTGAGTTGGCAGCCAAGGCAGTGTTCGGTTTTCACGTGGCGGTCGCGGTGATCGAGGGGCTGGTGACCGGCAGCGTCGTGGCGTTTCTCCGCAAGGTTCGGCCGGAACTGCTGACGTTGATGGTGCCGGAGTTCTTGCCTGCAACGGAGTTCTCTGATGAATGATTTGGCGGGGCGTGACGGCTGCAACCCACGTTGGCATCCAGGCTTGGGCCGATGGGGGACCATCGTGCTGACGCTGTTCGTAAGCGGCGTTTTCCCGGGGGCCACGGCGTGGGCTCACAAGATGGTGGTTTTTGCGACGGTTCAGGGGAAGACGATCCACGGGGATGTTTACTATCAAGACGGCAGTCCCGCACAACGTGTGGCGGTTTCGGTTCTCGGTCCAACCGGCGACACGGTCGGGACGGCGACAACGGACGCCGAAGGGAAGTTCACCTACCCACCTCAATCCCGTTTCCCGCACAAGTTTGTCGTGGACGGGGGATTTGGCCATCGGGCGGAGTACACCGTTCCGGTTGACGAGCTGCCTGCGGATCGGCTTGAAGATCCCGCGGGGAGCCCGCCGTCGGAACCTTCCCAAGGCGGCGGCAGCGAGTTCGCGGAAGCGTCTCGTAGCGACTTGGCCGCGGAGATTCAGGCATTAAACCGGCAGATCATCGCCTTGCGCGAGGATCTGGGAAAATGGAAGACTGCGTTACGGATGCAAGACGTGATGGGCGGTGTCGGTTACATTCTCGGCATCCTCGGAGTATTTTCGTATTTCCTGGCAGGCCGCCGCAGGGAGCGAGCGGCCAGGCAAGGGGCCTGAGTGATGTCCAATGCACTTCATCCATCCAGCGTGCTCGACATCCCCGCATCCGGTCGGCCCGGGTCGTTGCTGGACGGCGTCGATCCACGGGCGCGAGTTGTCGCGATCGTCCTGTTCTCGTTCGTCGTGGCGGCTGTCGGCAACCTGCTGACGTTGAGTGTTGCGCTAGGGCTGGCGGTGGTCGGAGCCGTGGCGACGGGAACAGGCAGGCGGGGGAATCTCAAACGCCTGCTCCCTGTCAACGCATTGGTGTTGATTCTGATCGTCTTTCTGCCTCTCCGTGGTGGCATCGCGTCGCTGACAACGTGGGGGTCCTTTGCGTCGGCCGAGGACGGCTTGCGGTTGGCGCTGGCCATCGCCTTGAAAGCCAATGCGATCGTCCTGGGGGTCGTTGTCCTGCTAGCCGGCTTGGACAGCGTCGCGCTCGGCCACGCCTTGGGACATCTGGGAATGCCGCAAAAGCTGACGCACTTGCTGCTGTTTACGATTCGCTACTTGGACGTGCTGCACCGCGAGTACTTGCGATTGCGCGCGGCGATGAAGGTCCGAGGATTCCGGCCGCGGGTGAACTGGCATACCTACCGGACGATCGGGTACCTGGTCGGGATGCTGCTGGTGCGCAGCTTGGAACGTTCGGAACGTATTGTGGCCGCCATGAAGTGCCGCGGCTTTCGCGGCCGTTTCTACCTGTTGGACCACTTCGCCTTTTCGGCGCGTGACGTAGGGTTTTCTGTGGTTTTCCTGTCGGCCATATCACTGCTGGCCGTACTGGAGTGGTTATGAACGAAGGCTTGATTTCGCTGGACGCCGTCAGCTTTGGCTATGCGCCGGACCGCATGGTACTTGACCGTTGCAGTTTTCGTCTGGAGCGGACGGAGCGCGTGGGGCTGGTCGGCTCCAACGGCAGCGGCAAGTCCACGTTGATGAAGCTGATCGTCGGCATCCTCCGCCCCGCGAGCGGCAAGCTCGAAGTATTCGGCAGCCCCCGGGTGCGAGAAGGCGATTTTCACGAAGTCCGCCGCCGCGTAGGGCTCTTGTTTCAGGATTCCGACGATCAGCTTTTCTGTCCCACGGTGGCCGAAGACGTCGCCTTTGGGCCGCTGAATCTGGGGAAATCGCGAGCCGAAGCTTGGCAGATCGTGACAGAGACGTTGACGGCACTGCGTTTGAGCGGTTTTGAGCGGCGGATTACCCACAAGCTGTCCGGTGGCGAGAAGCGGCTGGTGGCCCTGGCCGCCGTGCTGGCGATGAGTCCCGAAGTGCTGCTGTTGGACGAACCCACCGCCGGACTCGACGACGATGCGGCAGCTCGGGTCGCAGACGTGCTCGGCGAGCTGCCGCAGGCGATGGTAATCGCCTCGCATGACACCAGGCTGCTGGAACGTCTGGCCACCCGGCTGCTGCGGTTCTCCCACGGTCGGTTGGTGGAGGAATCCGAGTTGACGTCGGCAAGCCCGTTCGTCGAAATCATGGTGGCCCCGTCGCCGAGGCAAACTGTTCCAGTGACGCTTCGAGGCTGAAACGCAGGAACATCATCATGTCGCTGCCCTGCTCCAAGCCGCGGACACGTTCGAGAACCCGCTGCATTTCCGCCCGCAGAGACACCGCACGGGGACCGAGCAGCTCGATTGCCCTGGCGGCATGCAGCGCCGCCTCCGGCTCGTCTCCCGCGAGCGCCGCGGCCAATACCGGGAGGCTTTCCTCGGTCTGGCCCTGGTGCGCCAACGCGGCCGCCGCTTCGATGCGCACCACCGGGGACGAGTCCGCCAACCGCTCGCGCAGTGCGGTACGCGCCGAATCCGGGAGCGGACCCGCGGCGCGGAAGCCGACGGCTGCCCAATAGCGAACGCCATCGTCCGCGTCCGTCAGGCGTTTCACCTGCGGTTCCCAGCCTTCGTCGCCGCCGACCCGATTGGCCGCCTCGAGCAACCGATCCAGCGGGTACCGTGTATCATCGCGGGCCAAATCGAACGGCGTCGCCTGCTCGCCGATGCGGTCCCACATCTGCGGTTCGGTGAGGAATCCGGTATCACGGGATGCGGTCAGCCATTTCCACAGTTCGCCGCGCATCGTTTTCAATCGCTCGCGATGCTCGGGCGACGCGGCCAGATTGTGCAGTTGGTGCGGGTCGTCGACCGTATCGTACAGCTCTTCCAAAGCGCGGCGCGGCGCGGCATAGGTGAGTTGATCGGCGTTCAGGCGACCGGCGGCGGCAAGCCGCTTCAGCGATTGCCGAAACGTCGAGCCGTCGGAGTAGCGTTCCGGCGGCATCCACGACAGATGCGGCATAAAGTTGCGGATGTACAGCCAGCGCTGATCGCGTACCGAGCGAGACAGGTCGAACACTTCGTCCACCCGGTCGCGGGCGCCGTAGACAAAGCGGCGCGGCTCGCCGGCCGCGGCGCCGAGAAATGCGCTGCCCTGCATGTGCGGGGGAATCGGCACGCCGCACAGACTGAGCACCGTGGGCGCGAAATCCACAAAGCTCACCAGGCGGTCGCTCGTCCCGCCTGGCGGCGCCGGCGCCAGGTGCCGCCATTTTTCCGGAAAGCGGATGATCAGCGGCACCTGCAGTCCGGAGTCGTGCAGGACCCGCTTTCCGCGAGGCATCCCCATGCCGTGGTCGCCATAGAAAAACACGATGGTGTCCTCGGCCAGGCCATCGGCGTCCAGTTGGCGCAGCCGTTCGGTCACCTCCTGGTCCATGCGGGTGATACAGTCGTGATAACGGGCCCAGGCGCGCCGCGCCTCGGCGGTATCGGGATAGTAGGGGGGCAGATTGGCGGCCGCCGGATCGTGCCGCTGGTCCGGCGACAGTTTGGACCCGATCTCCTTCTCGAATTCTTCGTGCAGCCAGACGCTGGTGCGCGACTGGTGCGTGGTCATGAAATTGAAGACCGCCAAGAACGGCTGGCCCGGCCGCCGTTTGCGCCAGTGGGCGGTGGCCGAACTCTGGTCCCACGCGTCGGCGATAAAGGCATGTTCGTGGCGGAGGTTATAGTCGGTCTTGACATTGTTTGAACAGTAATAGCCCGCCTCGCGCAGCCAGGCGCTAAAACCGCGGACCCCCTGGGGCACGGGAAACTGGGACCGTAATCGTTGCGTGCCCAGCGAGGTCGCATACATGCCGGTGATCAGGCACGAGCGAGCCGGTGAACAGACCGGCGCCGTGGCGAACGCTTGCGTGTAACGGACGCCCGCTTTCGCGAGTGCATCCAAGCCGGGAGTACGGGCGTACGCGTCGCCGTAGCATCCCAGATGCGGGCTCAGATCCTCGGCGGTCAGCCAGAGGATGTTGGGCCTCACGGCCCGGTTCTGCGCCGCGGGTTCTGGGACGGCAGCCGCATCCAAGAAGTCGGGAAAACACAGAACCAACGATAATAGCAGCAACCGATGTGCGACATGGTTCATTTCCGGTCCTTTCTTTGCCTCGGGCGGCCTGGAACAAGGTCAAGTCAGCATCGAGACGGATCCTATTGGAGTACTTCCGGCGCTCTTGTTCAAGAGCCTCGATGCGAATCTCGGTGCGAACCTCGGCGGCGGGATCGACCAGGGTGACCGAGCGGCGACAGAAGACGCCAACCAAACCGCTGGACCTAAACGCCGCTTCGGTCCACCCTATTGTTCTGGCTCCGCTCCGATATTCTGCTCGTGCTCGTGCTCGTGCTCGTGCTCGTGCTCGTGCTCGTGCTCAGCGAAGCGGTGCTCGCGCTCGTCATCGACCAACTCACGGTACTCGGCTTGCGATTCGCCCACGCCGTCGCCCTTCATCGCCATCCGAGTCAGCATCGAGACGATCCGCTGGAGTTTGCGTTTCAGACTCCGACTCGATTCCGCGTCCAAGCCGCCGGAGGCAACGAGAGCGTCCTGGATCGCGGCACATTCCAACGCCGAGCCGCGGGCGATATCCAGGAATCTCGCCCGGTCATTCGGACTCCGCTTGCCGTTCCCCTCGGCGACGTTCAACGGAATGGACGGCGCGGCCCACAGCCCTTGATCACGAGCATGACGATGAGGTCCCGACAAGCCCTTGGCGACGCGAAACGACTCGGCCGTGTACTCGACTGCGAGCCGGTAAACGGCGAACCGATCATGATCGAAGATCGGTTCGGTCATCGAAGGGGCCTCTCGATTACGAGCACGAGCACCGCCGCAAGCGGCTGAGCACGAGCACGACCAATTCACTGCCAGAACGACACGGATCACGCGGGCGGCGCGAGTGACCCAACCATCATTGAGGACGCGACCGCCGCCTCGCGTGCATCCGCTGGTTCGGCGGCTCCTTCCCTGAGCCGACCCGGAAAATGGGTCCTGTCACTCTCACAGCGAGGATGTGTGCTCAGTACTTCTCCTTTGAATCGCCGCGGGGCTTAACTCTCGTCCTGTGCTGTTCAACGGCCGCCCTGATGAGGAAAGCTAGCCCGCCGATCACAAGCCCAGCCAATCCATACACGATCCCGTACATGAGGAATAACTCGGCCGACAAATTGGCACGAATCAGAGGAGGCACGCACGCCGCTGCAATCAGCCCCCCGATCATCGGGTAATAGAGCAGCGCGATTCTAGAGTTGGACACCTGGATAACACAAACCAATGCGATACCTATGAAGACCAAAGGGACTACAGCAATACCGAAGAGGATTTGACGCATGGCGCGCTCAAACCCATTGCCCAGCGCCGTCGCCGGCTGGACGAACAGAACAAAAAGAATGAGGCCGGGCAAAACTAGTCGTCGCATCGTGTCTCTCGCGCCGAACATTATTGTCTGTAGAAAGAATTCTTAGGTATCACCCCCAAGAACAGAAAAAATTCTGTTCTTGCGGTGCGATTGCAGATTTCTTTCTGCAAAGTGCGCACAATTACAGAAATTATCTGCGCAAGTAAGTTAATATATTAACTTGCCTCAAATTGTCGATTTCGCGGGAGGTCTCACTGACGCCGTGCGTTGGGTCATCTCTGTTGCTGGCATATGGCCGACTGTATTCGCCACGGCTCGCGACGGCAAGTGCGGTCAGTCCCCCCGCGAGGATTTTAAGTCCTTCAATCAGGGGTAATTATTGCCGTTCTGTGGAGATTTGCAACGGCGCCAGGACAAAAATCCGCGGAGTTGTCG
>Ga0351963_1101_pt1 | contig 11389 bp, 8 predicted proteins | sample TotcelT113001N14_FD_205804 | JGI IMG/M metagenome (GOLD analysis project Ga0351963, IMG submission 205804) | Enriched cells from coal bed in the Powder River Basin, Montana, United States - Total cells T11 rep3 HSBNCT.T11.300.1.N14 ... | reverse complement strand
TACGAAAGAGCCAAAAGCTCGATAGAGAACGCACGACAAATCACTCATAGTCTTATGGAGCAGGGGTGGATAAAAAAGGTTCCAGAGAGCATGATCCAGGAAGCCTTTGAATGGGCCTGTAGTAGTCGATAGTGATGCGATCCAAGCTCAGCGACAGGACGCTTCCTGCCTATAGCAGGGGCGAAGAAATCTTTAACATGATTTCGCATATCGTTGGAGCATCATTGGGTGTAGTAGCCCTTTTTGCCTGCATCATTCTTTCTGCCTGGCGACACAACATTACAGGTATTGTTTCTTCCACAGTCTATGGTCTAAGCATGATTACCCTTTATACGATGTCTAGTCTATACCACGGGCTAAAAAGTGAAAGAGCAAAAAAAATCTTTCAGGTCTTGGATCATTGCGCCATATACCTTTTGATCGCAGGATCCTATACTCCTATTGCTCTAAATGCTCTTTGGAGAGTTGATGTTTCTTTAGGCTGGATAGTATTCGGCTTGCAGTGGGCTTTGGCGATATTTGCCATTACTCTTACGGCAATTGATTTAAAAAAGTATCAAATCTTTTCGATGATATTTTATCTAATCATGGGTTGGGGGGTGCTATTGATCAGTCCTGCCACTATCAGAGCCCTTACTGTGCCTGGATTTGCTTTGCTTCTTGCTGGAGGGGTGGCGTATACTATTGGTGCTATCCTTTATGGCATAGGAAAAAAGAAAAGATATATGCACAATGTCTTTCACGTCTTTGTCTTGCTGGGCAGTTTTTTTCATTTTTTTGCTATTTTGCTTTATGCGCTGTAGATATAAGTATAGTTTGAGCATATAGATCTGCAAAATGCCATTGATTCAAAAATGTTCTGAGTTTGAATACACTTTTTTATCTCCTTGACACATTGTGTTGTTATCATATAACTATTAGCCATAAAGGTATTTGCTATAGGAGTACCCTTCTATGAACAAGCTACTGGATAGTGCATTTAGAAACGAACAAGGTAACTTCCAAACTCCCCAGGGGTACTATGCTATTTTGGTTTTTCATTCTTTTGTTGGTGTTCATTAATCATGGTATCGATTGTTGTTTTTAAATATTTTGTTAAATGAAAGGAGTTTTTATGAAGCTGTATTTAGTTAATTTTGAGGGTCCCCCCTTTTCAAGAGAGAGTAATCGCTCTTCCTCGTTTGTCTCTCGCGCGTTAGCAGTTTTTCTTTCATTGGTGCTGATCTTTCTTCTTTCCGTTCCTTCTTCCCTGGCCCAAATGCTGGGCTCGCCTACCTATTATAGCAGTCGCTTCTATCCTTTAACCCTCCTGGATCAAGGAGATCCTTTAGCAGGCATGCACGGAACGGAAGAAAACATCTTAGCCATGCCTACTACCCGCTGGAGCAGTTTAGCAGTCAATATGAATACGGGAAATGCCATGGTCATCGTTCAGCCTATTAACTTACCTGGCACTCCCTTACCTTTAAATCTTTCTCTTCTATATCATCATCGTAATGCGGCTGTCAATGTGGGCTTGGGATCGGGCTGGATGACGACCCTCCATACGGCCGTAGCCATCGATCAACAGACCCAGGATCTTACCTGGCTCACTCCCGATGGACAACAACTCGTCTTTCCCTGGAACGCCTTAAGTTCTTCCTACGACAATCCCTATGGCTTTGCAGGAAAAGCCGAAGTTTTGGTAAATGGAAATATAGTGATCACTCCCCTGGGTCAGGGAAGTATTATATATGACAGCAATGGCAAACTCATCGAAATCCAGGATAAATGTACTACTGGATCTCTGGAAGTAGGCTACGATAATGGTCGCCCCGTAAGTCTGGAAGACAGCCTCAGTGGTCGCAGTATTACTTTAAGCTGGAATCTCCAGAGTCAGCTCGAAAGCATTGAAGATCCTTCCGGTCAAGTCTGGGAATTAAACTACGATCAAAGTGGAGATTATCTTCTTTCCATTACTCCTCCCTCCGAGGAGCAGAGTCCTCCTTCCCTCCTCTTTGGCTATGATACCCAGGGTACCGGTTTTCTAACTACGCATGAAGATTTATTAGGCCAGGAATATAGTCTTTCCTACTATAGCAGTGGAAGCTTTGATGGCTGGTTTCAAAACTGGACTGATCCTGCCTCTATTACTACGGGTCTCAGCTATGATGACAGTGTCCAGGGCTTTGACCTGGTCACCACTTTTACCGATGGGGAAGCCCGAGACTATCACTATGGCTTTAACAGCGAAGGCTACCCTACCCAAGTCTGGCAGGAAGAAAATAGCATCCTTCTGGCGCAAAGCTATGGCTATACTAATGAAGGCTGGCGCAATAGTATCGAAGATGCCTACAACAAGGAAACCACCCTCAGCTATGATAATGTGGGGCATATCGTCAGCATGATTGCTCCTCCTCCCTCCCAGGGTGGCACTTCGTATGAAAAGGAATGGACGTATAGCCCTAGCAATGATTTGGATGGACTCCTGACTCAGCAACGGGAGAAAGTCACTTCCAGTGTCTGGGCTACGACCAGCTATCAATACAACGATCAAAATAGCTCCTGCCAACCTTCCGATATCACCGATCCTTTAAGTCAAACCACGGAAGTCAGCTATACGCCCGAAGGCTTTGTTTCCACCGTCACCGTTCCCACTACCTCGGGCACTAAAAGCATGTCTTTCAGCTACAGTGCCTTTACCAAAGCTCTGACCAGCATGATTGATTTCGGTGGCAATGAGACCGAATTCAGCTACAAGACTTCAGGCTTAGCCGATGTCATTACCAAATGGGAGGGTCTCAGCACTTCGGGACGCAAACTCAGTGAAATCACCCATGGTTTCAATGCCCTCCATCTTTTGATTGGTACCAGTGACAGTGTGAATAGTACCACCACCACGATAGGCTATACCCTGAATGGAGCTCAGAATTATTCCATGAACGAAAATGGCTGTGAAAGCAGTGAAGATCATATGGTAATTGCTCTTGTCGTACCTTTACCGAATCCTCATACCATACCCTGGATAGGACGAAAACCCTGGGATGCTGGGAATTGTGGAGTTGTAGCTGATGGTTGGCCCTTAGTTGCTAGCACAACTAATTCCCTGGGTCAAACCACCTCCTACACCTATGATGATTCAGGTAAAGTTCTCAGTCGGACCAATCACTTGGATCAGGAAACTAGTTACACCTATGATGTCTTTGGAAGGCCTGCCACCCAAACCAATCCCTTTCGTAAAAGTGCCAGCATTACCTACGATCTCAACAGTCGAATTACCGAATTAGATGTCGATGGCGAAGGCATCACCAGCTACACCTACGATTGGATTGGCCGACTCATCGAAAAAGACGATCCTGTCCAGGGAACGATTGAATATACTTATAATGTTCGAGGAGATCTCCTCTCCGATGACAAAGGCTCTTATTCCTACGATATGCTGGGACGAGTCACTTCTCATCCCACCGAAGGAAGTTTCAGCTATACTCCCGATGGTCGTATCGCTACCCACAATGGCAAAGCCTATGCTTACAACAACAATGGCAATCTCACTTCCTGGGAAAGCGATGGGGGCACGGTAGGCTTTGCTTATACCGGTCTTCAAGGTTCCACCCGACTGGGATTACCTTCCAGCATGAGTGGAAACCAATATATCAGCTCCTATGCTTTCAGCTATACCCCAAGACACTTACTCAGCAATCTCACCGTCAGTGCAAAAAACCAGAGCTTTAACTATGCCTGGAGTAGTGCTGGAGAACTCCAAAGTATGGTGAATCCCAACAATACCACTCTCACCCAGACCTGGAGCTCCAAACTCCTCACCGCCTTAAGTGTCAAACACAGCCAGACCCAAGTCAGCTATCTCAGTGCTTCGTTAAGCTTCAGCGGAGAGCAGCAACTCACCGATTATGACTATATGGTGGTTAATGGCGTTAATCCCCTCACCTATGCCAGTGAAAGCAATGACCTGACCTATGATGCTTCCAGTCGCTTAAGCACCCTCACCCGCAGTAGTGACAATCGGGTGGTCACTTATGGCTACGATCAAAACATCGGACGCTTAAACAGCATCAATCTTTCCAATAAAGGAACGTATTCCCTGGGCTATAACAGCAATGGCTTGTTGGATTCCGTCACCTATCCCAATCAACAGGGTACGGAGGACTATAGCTACGACAGCACGGGCAAACTTCAAGGCATTGCCTATCCCGATTCTAGTCTTATGGCTTTTGGCTGGACCAACAGAGACAAAATCGCGACCATTCAATACAGCACTTCCCAGAATGTCGTCCATGCTTACGTACTTACCTATGACAATGAAAACAATTTAAAAACCTCTACCTACAGCATCGATGGCTTGCAACAAAACTCCTGGTTTTATGTCTGGGGTCCTCAAGGCCTGGAATATGCCAACAAAAACAGTGGAGCCTTAACACAAAACTTCACTACCGATCCCCGAGGTAGAATCCTTTCCATGACGTATACCAGTGCTGCTTATTCTGGAGAGCTTTACTTTCATTACGATGCCCTGGGCAATACCACCCTCCTAACTGACGCCAATGCCAATCCCATAGCCAGCTTCCAATATGACCTCCATACCGGAAGACTCATTAGTAGCTGGAATCCCAGCAATCTGGAAATCATCAACCTGGAAGATGGAATTGTAGGAGGTATCAATATTACTGCCTCTACCGCTATTGGTAAAGATATCATTCTTCCTCGTAAAACTCCCATGATTATTGGAGGATCTACCAGTGCTGGTGACTGGGGTAGTGAGACGATTACATCACTTTTTGTAAGTATTAATTCAGCGAACCCAGAATGGAAAAGAGCGATGTGGTGTATGCTCTGTTGCAAAGCACAATATAATCATGACACATTCTATAATCGATCAGATGATAGGATTTTGCCTGATGGTCGATCTTTTCAGAATTGCTGGGAAACTCAAATGGATTATCATTATTACAAGTGCTCAGCTGAATGCATTGGAGTGGAGAATGAAGATGAGGATCTCAATAGATTAGCGATCCAATTTGCAAAACAATCCATATATGCTGCATATTGTGCAAATGAATATGGTTGTGGTTGGATGCAAGGTAAAACAGTGTTCTACATCGGAATGGCAAGTGAGTTAAGACGTATTGCAGCAATGAGGAAATGGGATGATATATTGGAAGAAGGAGGCGTCGCTTCTGCAATACGAGATTATACTCGAGATCCTGAAAATCCCTATGCGTACTGCCCAAAAGAAGGTTATTACTATTCGGATCCAGGGTAAATAATGAATAAACTAATTACTTTTCTGTTTTTTATCGGTCTAGTGCTAATCTTTTTTCTTTTCCCAGCAAAAGCTAACTTAAATAGTCTTACTTTTCCTAAATCTGCTCATCTATATGAAGTAGTCAATGCAGAATCTGCTTATAATCGTATTTGGGTAGAAGAAGCAGCTTGTCAGGTGGCGAAAGAAAATGCATATATACATCACATAACCTATATTACCGACCCTGGTTTAATTAGCAAATTCTTGTCAATAGATATTTCTGATTCGAGGACAAGAGCCCTATATATGCTAGAAGATCGTAGAAATGTTCCAGAGATCTATTTAAATCACCGATGGATTGGTATTTATGGTATTGTTCCAGGAAAAGAAATCCGAGTGCAAGAAACGAAAAAAAAATTAATTGAGTACGTAAATAAAAGGACATACAAGCCACAAGCTACTTGGTCATTGGTAGAATCATACCAAATAGAGGATATTTTTTATGTTCAGCTTGAAGCTTTGAAAAATCTCCCTTCTTCTTTTCTTGAAAATACCTTTTTGGTGGCTTTGTTGGTGCTTGATGAACTACCAAGCTGCGTAACTCCAGATCAAAATCATAAAAATGTAATGGTCAAAGCTCTTAAGTCAGTAGATGACTCTGAGCCATTTGCGGGTTCGGGCTACCTGATGTCTCGCTTAATTGGCAAATCAGAAATTACTGCTGGCGATACCATTAGCATGTCTTTTGCATTAACCAAACCTACAATTACCTGGAAAAGCGGATGGAAGGTCTATATCCTAATTGAGAATTCGAAACAAAAAACAGTCTATGATATCTATTCCATTCCCCTAACTTAGCTTTCAGTTTTAAAGTGGGGGATCTTTAATGTCCCCCACTTTTTTAATTCCTCCAGCATAGGCAAACACTTAGTAGTGAAAGCCTGTTGTGGGAACGGTAGCAGGAACCATTAGCCAAGTGCGAGAGTGTTCTCCGTGATGAGGAATCTGAAGGAAGCTGGAGGCAAAGTCTTGCACTGACGAACAAATGCCAGTGTTTATCACTGTAATTAATCATAACACGCTGAAGCAAGTGGGTTTATGGCTTCACCTTCATGCGATAGACCTGAAATTGGGAGGGAAAATCTCCAAGAGTTAGCTGGGTGTTGTCGAAGGTACCGATATAGTCTTTTCCCAACATCTGATAAATATTGGACTGGACAGAAAACTCGGGAAGTCTACCAAGGATGTCGGTACCATCAAACAAAAAGCTGGCTTGAACTGGGGCAGCAAAATTTCCATCCGAGGTAAAATCTCCTCCTGCGCTGATCATGACTAAAGCAGCCAGCTGTCCGTTTAATGAAGCTTTTAAGTCGGAGGAGTCAGTCGCAAAACGCAGGGGTGCGCCTGTGAGTGATGGAATGTCGTCATAGCTTCCCGAAGCAGAGCCTGTATGGGGAAGGCGATAAAGGGCTGAGGTTTTTTTGTCGCTTAAGACTTTGATTAATTGCCCCTTTTCTATGAGTTGGCATCGATCTTCATGCAATACGCTTCCTTCGGCATCAAAAAACTTATCGGCATGGTACCGTGGATCTCGATTTTGTTCCAGTCTGATTTTTTCGTTGAATAGCTTCTCTTGAAGTTTCCCACTAAAAATGGAGCTACCGTTGGCGTAATTTTCCCCATTGAGCGATTTGCATAAGAATTGGTGCAGTTCTCTAAAATGCAGAGTAACGATAGGCAGGGTATCAGCATCGGGGAGTTCCAGCGGATTGCGATAAGCATTAAGGATCTTTCGGCTAGTGGCAAAAACCTCTTCAATATTAAAGGTTCGACCAGTAAAGGACAAAAAACCATCAAATAGATTCACCGATTTTTTGGTTTTAAAGATAAAACCCAGATCCGTCCAGGCATCCTGGTATTCCAGATCCAATCCCTCGCTGTTGCTCATTTGATGGGTGACATGCTGGGTGCGGATGGTTTCGCTAAAATCGAAATCACTATACTCCTCTCTCAGCATTTTCAATATAGCTTCTGTTTTGGAGAGTAGCTCTTCGGAACTCGGGTTTTCTTTTTGGTAGTTTCGGTGATCCTTTCGTTGGGCTGCCAGTTCGTAGGGGTAGGGAATACCTGCAGTCAGGTTTTGTTTGGCTTGATTTAAAAGCTCTTCCTCGGAGATTCCGCCAATGGAACCCGCGATACCTATCTTGTCCTGATCATAGACCCGAACGCCTTTTTTTACTATATCCTTGATTCGGACTGCATTAACCGAGGTGTTTTTTATCTTGATAGCCGTTTCTTTTGTCTTTATCGTGATCTGTTCTTTTTTCATTTTATGCCTCCTTGCTCTTTTATTGAGCTTTCAGTTTTTTAACTCGAGTATAGGGGCCGCCAAAGCCAACGGGCAAAGGCCATTGCTCCATCTTACCGCAACCCCCACCCACAAAGCTCATGAGTTCGAATTCTTTACTTACTGCATCCACATCGGCAAGGGTTTGGAACACATTCCCCGTGAGGACTGAAATTTTCACCGCCTGAGTGATTTTTCCTTTTTCGATCATATAGGCTCTTGCTGGGGCGATGGTAAAGGTCGACATCCCAGAACCATGCTTGATGGTATCTACAAAAATCCCCTGGTCCATTTCTGCAATGATATCCGCCAGAGGTCTTTTTCCTTTTTCAATATAGGTGCAGGTCATGCGCACGATAGGCTCGTACTCAAAGTTCATCGCTCGGGCATTTCCCGTCAAGGGCTCTTGAAGTTGGGCAGCAGTCGAGGCGCTGTGCAAGCGTCCACTCAACTTACCTTCAGTGATCAACCAGGTTTTCTTTCCCTTACTGCCTTCGTCATCATAGGGAACATAGCCATTGCCTTTGATAGTACCGTCATCGATGATATTGAGTAGTTGTGGTCCAATCGCTTTGCCCAGAGCCCATTCCTTTTTCATCGCCTCATCCCCTACCATGAAATCTGACTCACTTTTGTGTCCAAAACTTTCATGGGTAAAAACTCCCGTAGCCAGGGGGCTTAACAAGACGGGATACTCCCCAGCGCTAATGGGAATGGCATGGCGAACAAAGTGGATGTTTTTGCTTATTTCATCTTGGAAATAGGATCTTAACCCAGCAAGCTCTTCGAAGTAAATTTTGCTTTGAGTCACGGCGCTTTGATCTTTTTTGTCTCCTTCGGCTAAATCCATTCGAAGCAATAGACCACAATTCTGCTTGTCAAAGGTGACAGCAGTGCCTTTGGAGGAATAGATCGACTTGATGGTCTTGTTGTCGATATAGGTGGAAGTATGATGAACAATGCACGCATCATTCAACAAAGGAAGGTAGGAAGCCAGGAGCTCTTTCTTTTCCTGCACTGAAATGTGGCTCAAAGAATGAGTTTCATATTGGAGGAGTGTGTCTTGATTGACTTCAAATGCTTTTACGATGGGATGTTCGGCTATAGAGGGAAGGGGTGTAGCCATTTTGGCTAACTCATCAATATGCTTTTGAATAGCTTTGGTATCGGTGGTGCTTGCATAATACCACCTCTGACCATCGAACATTCGAATAAATGCTCCATGGTGGATGCGAACTTTTTGCTCATGTAATTGCTCTTTTTTAAAGGTGATCCTGGTGTCAAAAGTTTCTTCGATTCGCACATCTACGTACAATCCCTCAGGATATTTAAACATGCCATCCTCCTGAAATATGTTTTCAGTAAAATTAAAAATACTTAATCTATTATTAATATTAATAATAATAACTAATAAATAATTTACAAGTAGTGGGTGCTATATGAGTTTATTACATCTTGCTACGAACGCACCCATCGAGATAGCATCGAAAACACCCTGAAGCTCTTACTCGCCTATCTCCAGTAGGTGAAAAAGGTTTTGATCATGACCCAAAGCCAGGTAATGATCACGATGATCCAAACGATAGGTAAAATACTGGAAAAAAACTGAATAAAGTAGGCTCCAAGCAGGATACCAATACCTATGAGGCAGATTTTGATTACTGCCCAATCAAGCACATTGTACTTTCGTGCTGCATCCAAGGACTTATTCATGAAGTTCTTCATCTTTCCACCTCCCAAACTTAGATATTCCTATTATATATCAAAAAGGTTCAAATCTTGCTGGTATGCACCGATTGCCATGGGGTGTGCATTTTCATCATGAAGCATGGTGGTATGCGGGATATATTGAGTCCATTCATTAATATCTATCTTGCCGTCTGCTTCTCCTGTGATAAAACCATCTGCTTTGCCAAGAAAAGCCTGCTCTACGGCATAGGTAAAGGGATTGATCATTTCGTTTCCAATTTTCACAGGACCAGACATGAGCAGGGCATTCTGCGAAGTCAGCACGATAAAATTTCTACCCTCTTCAGCTCGATGAATCCATTGATCTTCAATAGTATGGAGGTAATCGATCAAGCCACCTGAATAGCAAGACATCACCATCACTACGACCGTTTTGGCAGGGAGTTTCAGAATTTTCTCCATGTACTCAGGCCAGGGGGTGACGCCTCGATGAGGCAAGGGCTTTCCATCTCGAGGAGGAGCGTCCAGGCAAAGCCCTCCCCAGGGCTCCCCAGGGACAAAGTTATTTTTTACCCCATGACTATGAGAATAAATTACTATCGTGTCTTGACCTGAAATAGTCTTGGCATAACGATCGAGCTCTTCCCAGAGGATAGCCTGGCTCACTTTGATTTCTGCTTTGCCTGAGAGATAATCTTCTTCGCTCATGACCGCTTCGACAAGGGTCTTTGTCTTTATTCCCAGGATGTTTTGGACTGCACTCCCAATGCGTTCCATAGCCACCACCCCACGTTGTTGAAGAGGCTTGGGATCTTTGGGCATGGCTTTATTGAAAGCGAAAAAATGAACTTTTTCGGAAAATAGCGCTCCGGGGATATCGATAAATCCAGGAAGTCTTTCCGATATGAAGGGCAAGAAAGCTGTGCTTGAGGGTATTTCTACCTGGGCAAAACTGACCCCTGAAAACAACGCACAAATTATCCCAAGCATAAGCAAGAAACTCAAAAACTTTCTATACATTTTACTATCCCCCCTTCCCTGACCATTATCTAATAATACCCTTAGTGGCTATATTAGGTTACAGTATTTCAGTGTAACGATCTACAGACTCCACCTTCCATCTCCATGTCCAAAGAAGTACCCGAGCCAGGATATGGAAAAGGTAAAGTAAGATAGCATAAGCCTTTGAGCTGATAAGCATGGATTTATTGAGGTAATTCGATAGAATAAAAAACAAGTATATAATTATGAAAATAAGAGGCGTGGCTCGATGTGAATTGAATAATCCCTTAGATTTTTCTGTTGGTAATTGCTTACGCTCTCTATTCTCAACAAAAAAATGAATTCCTACAGGCTCAAATAGCAACATAAGCATAGAAAAGGTTCGGATGTGGCTGACATAGTTCTTTGAATCACTTAGCAACGCAAAAATAAAAATGAGATAGACTGGAAAGTAAAACAAGGGAATAAAATAGTTATCAAAGGCATGACCCGTTAACTTACCTAAAGACCGATGGTCAATGATGTGAAGAATGCTGGATGCTATCACAAAGCCAAGCATTACTACTAGCAGGATCATTTCCAGGTCAAGAACCATTATTTTCCCCCCGCTGTTATATGGATTTTGCCCAACATAAACAGTCAATAAACTATTATGACTATACATTAGCAATAAACCACTATTTTTGTCAAGTAAAAAAAAGATATAATAGAGCCATGAGGATATTGCTTTTGTTTTTCATTGCAATTTGGATGTTCACCTTCGTTGGATGCTTCTTCTTGCGTCTATTTCAATGGCTTTCCCCTTTGAAACATACCGCTGAACTTAAGGTGCTTCTCATTATTAGCTATTTTTCATTTTCTCTGATGCTTTTTATCAATACCATTGTTCGCAACCGTTACGATATTGGCATCCATGATCTTAACTCATTGTATCCCTTGTTTCACGAAATAGGTACAGGTAGCGTTCTCATAGTTTCAGGTGCAATGGGGGTCTTGCTAATTATAGTCTGGAGGATGTATTTTAAGGCATATTATGCCACATATTTAGGTGCGCCCTTGATATCCTTTTTTTTACAAATAACGTGGAATCACGAAAAGTTACTCGTCTTTTT
>Ga0351963_1100_pt1 | contig 11492 bp, 10 predicted proteins | sample TotcelT113001N14_FD_205804 | JGI IMG/M metagenome (GOLD analysis project Ga0351963, IMG submission 205804) | Enriched cells from coal bed in the Powder River Basin, Montana, United States - Total cells T11 rep3 HSBNCT.T11.300.1.N14 ... | reverse complement strand
GTCAGGCAGAGGAAAGCGAACCCTCGATATTGCGGAATCATCAACTTCCAGCACAGCGTCGACAGCCAGAAGTCCGCCATTGGGAAGAACGACAAGCGGGTTGATCTCTGCGATCAGGGCCTCGTATCGTAGCGCAATATGGTAGAGCTGGCCGATGATATCGGTCCAGGGCGTGATGAGCTGCTGCTTGAGGCCGAGCATCCGGAGAAGCGAACGGGCCAGGTACGGATAATAGCCGAAGGCGGGCTCGATGTGGATCGCCGCGATCTTTTCCGGTGACGTTTTCGCCGTTTCTTCGATGCGGACACCTCCCTCGGTGCTTACTACAATTACAGGCATGCCCGAGTAGCCGTCTATGGTCATGCCCAGGTACAATTCCTTTGCTATTTCAGCCTTCTCGCAGACCAGTATCTTTCGCACAGGCAAGCCCTTGATATCGGTGCTTAGCATGGCGTCGACCACATCCTCCAACTCCTCAGGCGTTGAAGCCGTTCTGATGCCGCCGGCAAGCCCACGGCCTCCAACAAGCACCTGGGCCTTCAGCATTACGGGGAAACCTATTTCGGCAGCCGCATGAAGGGCTTCGTGTCTGTCGGCTGCGACCGCCCGGCGCGGAACCGGAATACGGTTTTGTTCAAAGATATCCAGGGCTTCATATTCATGCAGTCTCATAACTACCTGTTCCTTTGGTTTTTGTTTTCGATAACGTTGCATAATCAGATTAATACAACGTGTGCAAGTATAAATTCGCTCATGACGTGATGTCAATGAAAATGATCATAAATGTGATTGTTAGTTATTAACATTATTACTATCATATTTGTGTGCTAACAATTTAATTGCAAATTCAATTTAATAGATGTACCATTACTATGGTTTTACAAAACACGAAAAGGGTGCACGAATGGTAGAGAAGAAAAGCGAAAAGGATAGCAAGCACCAGGAAGACAGCGGCCAGATCGCGTATAACGGCATCAGGCGGATGATCTACACGCGGGAACTGGTACCCGGGCAGAAGATCGCGTACCGGGACCTTGCCGAAAAACTTCACCTGAGTCCGACGCCGATCATTCAGGCCCTGAAACGGCTTGAACTGCTCAGTTTCGTATCTCATGAACCCAACCGGGGGTTCTGTATGACACCTTTCAGCACGAAAGAGATCGAAGAGATCTATGAGATGAGAGAACTTATTGAGCCGTCACTTGTCGCCGCTACCGTTCAGAAACTGAACAAGGAAGGACTCACTGCCCTGAAGAAGGCACTGGAGGCACACCAGTCGGCTGAACGGGAATTCTATTTGAAGGAAAGGCTCTTCAAAAACAGGGAATTTCATCTGACCCTTGCGTCACTCTCGGGCAAGGAGACGCAGATCAGGATCCTTGAAAACCTTTTTGATATCCTCTTCCTCAAGTACAGCAACCTCCCAAGGACATCGCTTACGGCTACAGACCAGGAACACCAGGAGATATACGACACGGTCGCAGTCCGAAGCGCCGAAAGGGCCCAGACAGTGCTTAAGAACCACGTGACGAACGTGAAAGTCCAGGTGCTCGCCAGCGTACGGAAAATCGTTGCCGAACAGGAGAAAGGTCACTTCTAGGCAGAATGCATCTTTCTCTTTATGAGGGGGTGGCTCCGCAGGTTCGTGGAAGGACAATGGATAGGCGGGGGATGCGGGTACCCGGCAAGCCTGTCCCTGACGTGGAGGGGGCGACGCTAGCCCCGATAATTGAAACAGTAAGGAGGTAGTACCATGGGTTTGAAAACAAAAGCGGAATACATTGAATCGCTCCGGGCAATGAAGCCGGTCGCCTACATGTTCGGGGAGCGGGTCAATAACGTAGTCGACAACCCGCGCCTTCGGGCCGGGATTGAAGCAACAGCAGCCACGTATGAACTGGCCGAAATGCCGGAAAACAAGGACCTCTTCGTGACTGTCAGCCCTCTCATTAACGAACCGGTCAGCCGTTTCACGCTGCCGCCGGCCAACGTCGACGACCTGGTTGCGAGGGTGAAGGTCAACCGAAGGACGGCGAACCATGTCGGCACCTGCCACCAGAGATGCACAGGCCTTGACTGTCTGTCCACCCTGGCGATCGTAACCTACGATATCGATCAGAAGTATGGGACCGAAGACAGCCGAGAGAACAAGCCCGATCCCGATCAGTGCGCTGGTTATCTGTTCCATCGACTTGCGCGTGGCTTCCTTGGCCGACAGCCCTTCCTCGCGCATGATCCGTTCCACGTTCTCCACGACGACTATCGCGTCGTCGACAAGGAGACCTATGGAGAGCACCATGGCAAACATCGTCAGCATATTGATCGAGAAGCCGAAAAGACCCAGCACTGCGAAGGTGCCGAGGAGCACCACGGGCACCGCTATTGTGGGAATGAGCGTCGCCCGGAAGTTCCCCATGAAGAGCCACATAATAAGGAAAACCAGAATGATTGCCTCGAACAGGGTCTTGACCACCTCCCATATCGCTACCTTAACGAATGGTGTCGTATCGTAGGGATAGACTACCTTCATTCCCTGCGGGAAATACCGGCTCATTTCGTCCAGCTTCGCTTTTACTGCATCGGCCGTATCGAGTGCATTCGCACCCGAAGCCATTCTGATACCGATGCCGGCTGACGGTTTTCCATTATAAAAACCCTCGATGTCATAGGCCTCGGTCCCCAGTTCTGTTCGTCCGACATCCCTGATCCGGACGATAGAGCCGTCCTGGTTGCTCCTCAAGGGGATGGATGCAAATTCCTCAGGGGTTTTGAGGAGGCTCTGGACAACTATTGAGGCATTGAGGCGCTGACCCTGCACGGAAGGCGCCCCGCCGAACTGACCGGCAGAAACCTCCACGTTGTAAGAACGAAGCGCAGTAACCACATTATCGACGCTCATACCGTAATCGACCAGCTTGGCGGGATCCAGCCAAACACGCATGGCGTATTGGGAGCCGAACATTTCCACCTCGCCCACTCCGGGCACCCGAGCGAGTACCTTCTCGAGGTTGGATTGTGCGTAGTCCCTGAGGTCGTTGCCGTCCATGCTGGCGTCTTCAGAAATGATGTTGACAATCATCAACCAGTTCCTGGTTGCCTTGCCTACGGTTACACCCCGGCGCTGCACAACTTCGGGCAGGCTCGCCATGGCCAGCTGAAGCTTGTTCTGCACCTTCGACCAGGCGAGGTCCGGATCGGTCCCCGGGGCGAAGGTCAATTCGACCCTTGAATTTCCCGACGAATCGCTTGTCGCCGAAAGATAGAGCATCCGGTCGAGGCCGGTCATCTTCTGCTCGATGATCTGGGTCACGCTGTTTTCAACTGTCTCTGCCGATGCCCCCGGATAAAAGGATTGAATGTAGATCGACGGAGGTGCGATCGGGGGATACTGCGATACGGGCAGGTTGTAAATGGCAAGAACCCCCACGAGCATTATGAAAATGGCGATCACCCAGGCAAAAACAGGGCGATCGAGAAAGAATTTCGATAACATCAGGTTCCTCCGTTCACTTCGCCGCCGCAGGCGGCCGGTCCGTCTTAACGGCGCCCGGGGTATCCTTTTGGGCAGGCTTCACGGTGACAGCCTTTACGGAAACGCCGGGGCGCACTTTTTGGACACCCTCCACGATCACCCGGTCCCCGGCTTTAAGCCCTGACGTGATAAGCCATTTGTTGCCGATCGCGCGATCGATCTTGATCATCCGTTGTTGGACCTTGTCTTCGCCATCTACGATAAGTGCAACAGGGTTTCCTTTAGGGTCCCTTGACACGCCCTCCTGGGGCACGAGGATCGCCCGATCGACTATCCCTTCCTGAATAACTGTGCGGACGTACATTCCCGGCAGAAGTGTGTGCTTCGGGTTCGGAAAAACCATCCGGAGGATAAATGACCCGGTCCCCGGATCGACGGTGATATCTGAAAACTGAAGTTTCCCCTCGTGTGGATAGGGGGTGCCGTCTTCCAGAATTAATTTTACCCGGGCCTGTCCGGGACCGCCGCCCTTGATCCGACCCGTTGCCACCCGGCCTTTGAACTCCAGCAGATTGGCGCTTGACTGCGTTGCGTCCACGTAAATCGGGTCAAGCTGCTGGATGGTAGTGAAAGCTGCGGCTTGATGCGAGGTCGCCAGGGCCCCGACCGTCACGTTCGATTTGCCGACCCGACCGGATATGGGTGCCGTAATGCGGGTATAGGCAAGATTTATGCGTGCAGTTTCTACTGCCGCCTTACCGACCCCGACTTCCGCCCCGGCCTGCTGGAGAGAAGCGGTTGCGTCGTCATATTCCTGGCGGCTTACCGCCCTGATGTCAACCAGTTCTTTATAACGTTCAGCCCTCTGACGGAGAGCCGGCAGATGGGCTTCGGCCTTTGCAAGTGCTGCTTTCGCATTCTGATATGACGCCTGGTAGAGCGCAGGATCGATCTGGTAGAGTAAATCTCCGGCTTTGACATCGGAACCTTCCTCGAAGGTCCTTTTCTGAATAATACCGCTCACCTGCGGTCGCACCTCGGCAACCATGTAAGGTGAAGTACGGCCGGGCAGTTCCATCGTGATCGGCAGACGCGCCTCCTGAATGACCTCTATGGCAACTTCCGGGGGACCTGCCTGCGGCCCTGCCCCTTCTTTCGATTTCCCGCAACCGCTCAGAATGAGACCGAAGATCATTACTCCAATGGTAATTACTAGCCTGCCCCTGTATCTGACCATTCAACACTCCTAAAATTTTGCTCCGCGCGGCATAAAATCGGCCGCGCGGGATGTCATGTTCATCGTGCCTGAATCCTGCTCCACCTGCTATACCGTTTCGCAGAATTCATTCCTGTGTGCCGGTCGCTGTACAGGATATACTGTACAGTAAATATTTGTCAATGGGCGACTTGCTATTTATGTAAAACGGAAGGGAAACTGCGGATTAATCACTTCAGATCAGCCGGGTGGAGGTTGGTTGCTATCGGCTATGCCCGACGCGCCTCCAGCACCCCGGCGACTGTCTCGCCGACGTCAGCGGGATTCCTCACTACGGCAATACCCGACTCCCCAAGTACGCGGATCTTGGTTTGTGCATCTCCCTGCCCCCTTGATACAATTGCGCCTGCGTGACCCATCCTCCTCTCCGGCGGGGCGGTGACGCCCGCTATGAATGCTATCAACGGCTTACTCATCCGGGTCCGGAAGAACTCGGCAGCCTCCTCTTCCTGGCTGCCACCGATTTCACCTATCAGGACCACCGCCTCGGTGCCCGGGTCTTCTTCAAAGTACTGCAGGAGATCGACAAAAGAGAGCCCGATGACAGGATCACCACCGATGCCTATACAGGTCGATTGTCCTATGCCCCTGTTGGTCAATTGGTAGACAACCTCATACGTGAGTGTGCCGCTGCGCGATGCTATCCCGATCGATCCCTTCTTGTGAATATATCCCGCCATTACGCCTACCTTGCACTGCCCGGGAGTTATGATACCGGGGGTATTCGGGCCTATCAGTTTCGTCTTTCTCTGGTCGAGGTAACGGCGCGCCACCAGCATGTCAAAGGTCGGTATACCTTCAGTGAGGCAGACGACCAGACGTACACCCGCCTCAGCGGCCTCCATGATTGCATCTGCGGCAAAAGCCGGGCGAACGAAAATTGCAGATACTTCCGCGCCTGTCTGTTTCACTGCTTCACGTACCGTGTTAAATACCGGTACGCCCTGATGGAAAATTCCCCCTTTTCCTGGAGTCACGCCCGCTACAACATCAGTCCCGTATTCGACCATCCTGGCTGTATGAAAGGTGCCTTCACTCCCGGTAATGCCCTGGATAACAACGCGGGTGCTTTTATCGACAAGAATGCTCACGTAGCCATCCGACAAATTAAGAAATCAAGAAGGTGAGGAGGTGGGCCGAAACTGTAAGAATCAAAGTCTTCCAGCCTCCGGGTTGAATCTGCGATTTTCGAGTTGCAACTCGTCATTTCCGAAATTCCTCTGATCTTTCAGCTTTTGTCTTTCAGAAGTTGCCGTATCTTTTCAGCCGCTTGTCCCATTCCGCTGACCGAGAAAAAATTAAGCCCTGAGGAGGCAAGTATGTCCTGACCCTGCTCCCGGTTAGTCCCTTCCAGCCTCAAGACTACCGGAAGCCTGATGTCGAACTCCCGGGCAGCTTCGGTGACGCCTTTAGCGAGCGTATCGCACCGAAGTATGCCGCCGAAGATGTTGATAAAGAGTATCTCCACGTCCTTATCGGACAGTAAAATACGGAGGCCCTCCCGTATCATTTCAGCTGTTGCGCCTCCCCCTACGTCGAGGAAATTGGCAGGTTCCGCCCCAACGACTTTAATAAGGTCCATTGTCGCCATTGCCAGGCCTGCCCCGTTCACCATACAGCCTACATTGCCCTTCAGCTTGATATAGTTAAGACCAAGCGCTGAAGCCTCTACCTCGAGGGGGTCCTCCTGTGTCGTATCGCGAAGCAAAGCAAGTTCCGGGTGTCTGAAGAGGGCATTGTCGTCCACGGTCACCTTTGCGTCGAGGGCGATCAGCTCACCTTTTTCAGTGACGACCAGGGGATTGATCTCGGCGTTGGAGCAGTCATTCTCGACGAACAGGCTGTAGAGGGCGCGAACCGAGGAGGCGCACTGACTGACGAGCCGGTCAGACAAACCAAGGGAAAAGAAAAGCCTGGACGCCTGAAAAGGCCTGAGACCGACTGAAACGTCGACCTGTTCACTGACGACTTTCGCAGGCGACTCCTCTGCCAGCCTTTCAATCTCTACCCCTCCTTGACCGCTTACAAGGATTACGGGACAACGCGCCCGTCTGTCTATGGTGATCCCTGCATAAAACTCGTTCCTTACCCGGGCGCCTTCTTCAACGAGCACTCTGTTGACCGGTTGTCCCTGTGGTCCTGTCTGAGCGGTGACAAGCCTCGTTCCAAGTAGTGCCGAAGCAGCGGCGTGCACCTCTTCAAGATTCCCGGCCACGCGTATACCGCCCGCCTTACCCCGACCGCCTGCATGAATTTGTGCTTTCAGGACCAGAGGAAGCGTGCCCAATGCACGGGCAGCGTTGTCTGCTTCATCGACAGTTTCGGCTGAAAATCCGCGGGGAACGGGAATACCGTACTTTTTGAAAAGACCTTTCGCTTGATACTCATAGATCTTCATTTTCCCACACGATATGGCGTGAGACGGAGGGGTTCTTTCCGATGCGTTTCGCCGCCGAAATACCCGCTCGAAGGGCCTCCCGGTTGAACGCTTCAGTACCTTTCGGGACGCGCCCCAGAACGGCTGCTTCAATTGCCTTCCTGGACACAGCCCTTGTAAGCTCGCTCAGAGCACCGAGGGCCACGATATTTGCTACCATTTCTCTTTTGAGCTTCTCCCGCGCTATGCGGGTGAAAGGGATTTCGAACGCATCAGGGACCGGCAACTGGGTAACAAAGGTAGAATCGACTATCAGCATGCCTTCAGGCTTAAGATCCTGAAAGTATTCGTCGCATGACTTCTGGTTCATGGCAAGGAGGAGATCGAGGCGCATTGCCTTGGGATAGTCGATCTCCCGGTCGCTGAGAACGACTTCGGCCTTGCTCGAACCGCCCCTGGCCTCCGGCCCGTAGGATTGCGTCTGGGCTACAAATTTCCCATCGTGGATACCGATCGCTTCGGCAAGGATAATGCCCATCATGATGATGCCCTGGCCACCCGATCCGCTCAACCTGATATCATACCGCACGGTTTTTATCTGCCCTCCGCCTCGCTCGCCCGTTTTCTAATCCTGTCGTACTCGTCCTGATATACAGGCAGCTGTCGGTCGGTCAGCACCCCTGTAAGGAACTTGTCGGCAAGACTTTCTGCCGTCATCTGGGCGGCTTTTTCGACCGGTAAGGCATGGTCCCGCTGCCATTCAAGCATGGAGACCGGGCCGCCCATTCGGTTCAATTTACCATACTGTGTGTGACAGTGTGCGATGACCTCGACAACGGAGAACCCCTGTTTGCGGAAGGCCTTCTCCATCAGACTGTCGAGCTGATGTGCGTGGTAAACGGTCCCGCGCGCCACGAATGAGGCCCCGGCAGTCACCGCGAGTTCCGAGATCTTGAATGCATGTTCTATATTTGCGTAAGAAGTGGTAGTCGATTTCATCCCGTAAGGTGTAGTCGGGGAATATTGTCCGCCCGTCATACCGTAAATCCCGTTGTTCAGTATTATTGCGGTTATATCAATATTTCGTCTCGCGGCGTGAATAAAATGGTTTCCGCCTATGGCCACCGCATCTCCGTCTCCCATTACCACGATCACCTTTAATGCGGGTTTCGCAAGCTTCACCCCGGTGGCAAAGGTAAGTGCCCTTCCATGCGTGGTATGGAGTGTATTGAAATCAACATAGACGGGCAGGCGGCCCGAACACCCGATGCCCGACACGAGGACTACCTCGTCCTTCTCGAGGCCCGTTCGGTCTATGGCACGGATAAGCGCGCCGAGCATAATCCCTATTCCGCACCCCGGGCACCATACATGGGGAAATTTCTTGTCGTGGCGCAAATATTTATGGATCAACTTTGTAATTTCCGCCATCAAGCCTCCTCCATGATCCGGCGCGTTATTTCTTCCGGGGTAATCACAGTACCATCGATCTTGTTGACCGCTATCACCGAGGCCTTGCCCTGGTTGACCCGCTTCACTTCCCGGGAGATCTGGCCCATATTCATCTCGGGTACTACGAGCATTCTTGCCGTCTCGAGCACCCTTTCAACCGCGCTCCTCATAAAAGGCCAGAGGGTGTTCATTTTCAGCAGTCCTACCTTCATACCCTTTTCCCGCAGATCCCGGGCCGCCCTCTTTGCTGACCGGGCCACACACCCGTACGCTATAATCACTACATCTGCGTCCTCGGTCTCGTAAAACTCGCCTATATGGATTTCTGACATATTCTGGCTGATCTTTCTGAATAGCCGGGATATAAAAGGACCGATCTCGTCGGGTCTGCCGGTAGGAAAACCGCGCACGTCATGAGTAAGACCGGTCACGTGATAACGATAACCTTCGCCGAAGTTCGCCATGGCAGGAACACCGCTCGGTGTATCCTCGTACGGTATATACCATTCGGGCGGGACCTTCGGTTTCATCCTGTCGACGATCTGAATCTCATCTTCGGTCGGAAGCGCTACCTTTTCGCGCATGTGAGCAACAACCTCGTCGAGAAGAAGAATGACCGGGTTCCTGAACCGTTCTGAGAGGTTAAAGGCCTTGACTGTGAGCAGGTAACATTCACGTACAGTGGAAGCGGACAGGACGATTACAGGATGGTCTCCGTGAGTGCCCCATCGTGCCTGCATTACATCGCCCTGAGCGGGATACGTAGGCAGCCCCGTACTGGGACCTCCCCGCATCACATTGACCACCACGCAGGGGACCTCCGCGATCACCGCAAATCCAAGGTTCTCCTGCATGAGAGAAAAACCGGGGCCGGAAGTTGCGGTCATGGCTTTAACGCCGGCGAGCGAGGCACCTATCACAGCACCCATACTCGCAATTTCGTCTTCCATCTGGATAAACGTACCGCCAAGTGCGGGAAGCTTCACCGAAAGAATTTCCGATATTTCTGTAGCCGGGGTAATGGGATAACCGGCAAAAAAACGGCAGCCAGCCCGCAGCGCCCCTTTCACGACCGCTTCATTGCCCTGAAGCAGCATCTCTTCAGGTCCGCGCCTTTTCACCTTCCGCCTCCGACGCCTTCTCCGCTTTTTGTTCCACGGTTATGGCGAAATCTGGACACCTCAACTCGCACAATCCGCACCTGCCGCATTTCTCGGCATCTTTTACATAAGGATATCCCGCATCATCGAGCGCAAGCGCGTTTTTTGGGCAGAAGGCGACGCAGATGCCGCAGCCCTTGCACCACGCCTTGAAAATGTCGATAGTTGGTATCTTCTTTTTCTTCTCTTGTCCGCCAGTTGTCATGGCTGTCTTGATGCTATCTCATATATAATCGAGAGTCAAACTTAAGATGTAGGGAAGCGTTAAATTTCATGCCTTGCCTTGGCCGTTACCAGGCATGTGATAATGGCAGGAAAGCGGAAGTACGCCTGTGGCCGGCTTTTCACCTTGCGCCCGTGGATGTTCGCAGGTGCCTGGACCCCGGTTTTCGCCGGGGTCGAACGGACACTTCAAACGATATTTATTTTTTGAGAACGCTCCAAACTTGAAAGTTGATTTCAGACCGGAGAGAATTTTGAAGCATGGCGCGAACAGAAGAGGCCGCCGCCCGGAGGCCCGGCAGCGCTAAGACCCGGGACCGTGCGAACCCGAGAGGAATAGGGCAAGGCGCCTTAACTTCGCCCGGCACCACCTTCTTTATCGGAGGTGGTGCTTTCTTGCCCAATCGGCCACCTGGATTGGGCTCTCGAGCACGGTCGCCCCTGCAGCCCTCATCGCCGCGTGCTTCGCGTCGACTGTTCCCGAGGCGCCCCTCACGATTGCTCCGGCGTGACCCATCCGCTTTCCTGGCGGTGCATACCTGCCTGCGATATAGGCGGCGACTGGCTTCGTCATTTTTCTCGCCAAAAAACCGGCGGCCTTTTCTTCCTGTTCTCCGCCGACCTCACCCACGATAATGACGGCGTCTGTACCTTCGTCTTCCTGGAACAGTTCAAGAATATCGGCGAGGTTCCGCAGGACTACCGGATCGGCACCCATACCGACAACCGCACTCTGCCCGACCTTGCTGTCAGAGAGAATGCCGGCGAATTCGTAAGAAAGGGTTCCGCTACGCGAGATGATACCCACCCGGCCCGGGGCAAAAAGGGAGGCAGGCATGATCCCCATCTTTCCTTTTCCGGGAACCAGTATGCCGGGAGTTGTGGGCCCAAGGGCAAAAACGCCTTTTTTTGCAGCATAACGGCGCATTGTGACTACATCCTTGACAGGTATGTGTTCAGGTACGACAACGATCAGTTTTATACCGGCGTCAATAGTTTCAAGGAAAGCATCGAGCACAAAGGCTGCAGGTACAAAAAAAACGGAGGCATTCGCGCCTGTCTCTTTCACCGCCTCTGCGACGCTGTCAAACACCGGGACGCCCTCTACGGTGGATCCGCCTTTTCCCGGTGTTACGCCTCCCACTACTCTCGTCCCGTATTCGAGCATCCAGCGGGTCTGCACCGCCCCGATGCGTCCTGTTATTCCCTGCACTATAACCCTGGTTGAATCATCGATCAATATACTCATGGATTACCTCAATCTTATGCTCTCGCGGCACATTCTCATACAGTACAAAAAAAACCGTGCCTGCGTTATGCGCCGCCGGGTCAAAGTATCTATCTTCACTCTACGCCCGGCATTGTTTTGATCAGCCCGATCCGACAAGCTCGTAAAGTTTGTCAACGGCCTTCTCAGTCGCCGTCTCTGTCACCACATGGACGCCACCCGATCGGAATATTTCCCAGGTCTCCTCCTGGCGGTTGCCAAGCGCCTTGGCGACTATCGGGATCTTCACGTTATGCTCGTTCATG
>Ga0351963_1093_pt1 | contig 11498 bp, 12 predicted proteins | sample TotcelT113001N14_FD_205804 | JGI IMG/M metagenome (GOLD analysis project Ga0351963, IMG submission 205804) | Enriched cells from coal bed in the Powder River Basin, Montana, United States - Total cells T11 rep3 HSBNCT.T11.300.1.N14 ... | reverse complement strand
GAACAAGAATATAAAAAGACTATATCCAAGCATGGCAGCAGCGGCAATAAAGCTAAAAGCAGGTATAAGAAAAAATATATAAAAAATTTGCCTTCGGAAAGAAACAAACTTTAAAGGCAAAAAATTTTATCTTGATTGTTATGTAATGTTATGATATGTTACTAATAACAGGAGGTGCTGTTTGGTGGAGGAAAAACTTCTTACCCTTAAGCAAGCTGCTAAATATCTACAGGTTTCCGAAATGACCATAAAAAGGCATTTATATAGTGGCCGGCTGAAAGGCTATAAGGCCGGAAAAGTATGGCGTATCAAATTCGAGGATCTACAGGACTTCCTGAAAGAGAATAAATAAATTTTGCCTGGGCAGGGCAAAAGGGGGTGATTATCGCGTTTGACGGTTATTACCATGCAGTTGATACGAGTGCCCAGATTGTAATGCTTGTTACGGCATATTCAAAAGGGAGGGATTTAACACCAGAGGAAAAAATAAAGATTGAAAGCCGGATCTGTCTATCCTGCGGTAACAAAGTAGGATCTTTCAAAAAGCCCAAAACATCCGGCGAATACATCAACACAGGCTGTTGCGAAAGATGTCAGAAAGGGAATAAAACCCACATATTAAAAGTTAAATTGAGCAGAAGCCTGCAATACAAATTAATGAGAAGGTTTTAAAAATCAATTAAAAGGGGTGTAGATGATGGTTTTTAACGAATACTTTTATTTAGAAGATGTCCTGGAACCACTATTTTTGATGAGAAGGGTTGTCAATACTGTCCAGCAGGTAGAAGGGTTAGATTATCCCTCATTTGAAAAGGGTGTGCTGTGTGTACTTCGTGAGCTGGAGAGGCAATGCTCCATCAACGATGACAAAGTCTTCTACTTGATCGCAGCAATGGCACATTTGAACAAAAGCATAAAGGAAAATACAGAGTATAACGAAAATGAACTAGAGGATCTGCTTGAAGGCTTCTTAAGTGAGGAAAGCGCCCTGACCGCTTAAAATCAAAGGCGCTTCCCAGGTGAGCAAGACAAAAGCCTTGCCCAGGCATCATTTTATCATAAAAGTATGGTTATAGGTAGAAAGGAATATATATTGACAGGTGGTGTATTATGTAAATGGCCGGTCAGATAATCAAGCGCGGAGAGAATAAATACCTGGTCCGGATCTTCCTGGGCCGTGAAGGCGGCAAAAAGAAATATCACAATAAAACTATAAACGGAAATAAGAAAGATGCCGATCGGTACCTGCGAAAGGTGCTGCGTGAAAAGGACCTGGGCGAACTTGTCGAACCATCAAAACAGATATTAAAAGAATATCTCGATACATGGCTGGACACAGCCGTAAAAATAAGAGTTAGAGAAAGAACTTACCGGGATTATAAAGAAAAGGTGAAGCTATATATTAAGCCGGCGCTCGGAGATTTTAAACTGCAGACATTAAGTCCTGAACAGATACAAGGGTTATATAATAAAATGCTTGACGAAGGTAAATCGGCCAGAACTGTTAGATTAACACATACCATATTAAAAAACGCCTTGTTACAAGCTGTTAAATGGGGGAAAATAACCCGGAACCCGGCTGACCTGGTGGACCTTCCCAGGCAAAACAGAACAGAAATGAAGGTATTAACCCCTGACCAGGCAGCAGCCTTCATGAAGGCCACAGTGCTGGATAAGTGGAAACCGTTCTTCAGCCTCATGTTATCCTCCGGAGTGCGACCAGGTGAAGCCCTGGGGCTTAAATGGTCAGATGTTGATTTTGTAAAAAACCGGATAACTATTTGCCGATCACTTACCAGGACCGAAGGGGGCGGCTGGGAGCTGCAGGAGCCCAAAACAAACCGGAGCCGGCGAACCATACCCCTGCCGGCTGGCGTGATAGATGATTTAAAGGAATTAAAACAAAAGCAGGACCAGGAAGCGGCAGAACGTAAAAGGGTTATTAAGTGGAATCTGAAAGGCAAGGAAACAGCAGAAAAGTATAATGATCATGATTTTGTATTTGCATCTGATAACGGCGAACCGATGAGCGATAAGAACCTTTTCAGGCGGCATTTTAAGCCATTACTGAAAGATGCTAAGCTGCCGGACATAAGGCTTTATGACCTTCGACACACTTGCGCTACTTTACTGCTGGCCGCTGGTGAAAACCCGAAAATTGTTAGTGAGCGGTTAGGCCACGCTTCAATCACTTTAACCCTTGATACTTATTCCCACGTTTTACCGGATATGCAGCAAGCAGCAGTTGAAAAACTGGAAGCCTTACTTTTTAAAAAAGAGCCGGCAGAAGAACAAAAATAAAACTGACACACTATAGGCACACAAAAAGAGATTTCAAGAATTTTACAATCCCCGAAACCCCTTTGTTTACTGGTGAGCCATCCAGGGCTCGAACCTGGGACACCCTGATTAAAAGTCAGGTGCTCTACCAACTGAGCTAATGGCCCATCATGGTGGAGAGGACTGGATTCGAACCAGTGAAGGCTGAGCCAACAGATTTACAGTCTGCCCCCTTTGGCCAACTTGGGTACCTCTCCACGACTTCTAATGGAGCCGACGGTGGGACTCGAACCCGCAACCTGCTGATTACAAATCAGCTGCTCTTCCATTGAGCTACGTCGGCCAACCAGTTACTGCTCTTTTGAGCAATTTGTATTATAGCTCATTTCATAAAATACGTCAACAATATCGGGGCAGGAATTTTTCTTTTATTTAGCGAACTTTTTAAGGTATGAATAAAGCTCAAACCATGCGTATCTAACAGAGGAGGCGACTTAATGTCAACAATAAAAGTTGCAATAATCGGGGGCACCGGCGTTTACTCGCAGTCGATGCTTCAAAATGAAAAAGAAATAACCGTAGAGACCAGTTATGGTTCAGTTATAATGAGCAGTGGTGAGTACAAAGGTAAGACAGTTTTCTTTATGGCCAGACACGGCGGCGGCCATTCAGTACCTCCACACCTTGTTAACTACCGGGCTAATATCACTGCCCTGAAAAAGCTTGATGTTGATGCAATAATCGCTACTGCTGCAGTCGGCACTCTGAGGGAAGATATGCCACCCGGAAGCAGAGTTGTGCTTGACCAGTTTATCGATTACACCAAGCACCGTGTGCCTACTTTTTATGAGGGCCAGGGTGGCTATGTTGTGCATACTGATTTTACCGAACCCTACTGCTCTGACATAAGAGCGGCAATTCTGAAAGCAGGTCAATCAGTTGATATCAACCTGGTCGACGGTGGCTGCTACGTTTGCGCTGAAGGACCGCGCTTCGAAACCCCGGCAGAAATTAAAATGATTAAGCTCTGGGGTGGAGATTTAGTCGGGATGACAAATGTACCCGAGGTTGTTCTGGCCAGAGAAGCCGGCCTCTGTTATGCTACAATTGCTCTGCCCACTAACTACGCTGCCGGCATTTCAAAGCAACCTTTAAGTCATGAAGAAGTACTGGAAGAGATGGAGAAGGGTAAAGAGAACCTGGAGCAACTAATCAAGTTGTCCGTAGAAGCAATCTCGGCAGAAAAGCACTGCAGTTGCCGGGAAGCTGGTAAATACTGGTCTGAGGAGCATCATGGATAATGAGTAACAAGGTACTAGAGCACATCGCATGGAAAGAGGGCAAGCTGCACCTGCTCGACCAGCGCCTGCTGCCACAGCAGACCGTCTACCGTATCTGTGTCTCAGTTGAAGACGTGGTGGAATCGATCAGGGAGATGTATGTAAGAGGCGCACCGGCAATCGGGATCAGTGCTGCTTTCGGTATGGTAATAGCTGCCGGAGAAGCGCTTGAAAAAGGTTTGAATGAAAAAGAGATTCGTGAGTATCTTGTTCAGGCCGGTGAAGCTTTAAACGGTTCACGGCCTACTGCGGTAAACCTGAAATGGGCCATAGAAGAAGCCGGGCACTGGCTGGCCTCCAATGAGAATCTTTCACCACAGGACATTTACAGGGGTTTAGAAAAACTGGCCATAAATATTTTTGAAGAAGATATTATCAATAACCGGAAAATCGGCTTCAACGGTTCAGCCCTGGTGCCGCAAAGGGCAACCATTTTAACTCATTGCAATGCCGGAGCTTTAGCTACAGGCGGTTACGGTACAGCCCTGGGGGTAATAAGAGCGGCTGTTGAAGAAGGCAAAGATATTAACGTACTCGTAGATGAAACCAGACCGTTGCTGCAGGGAGCACGAATCACTGCCTACGAACTTGTTCGCGAAAATATACCGGCCAAACTGATCACTGATAATGCCGCCGGACACCTCATGTCAATGGGCAAAGTTGATCTTATCGTAGTTGGTGCCGATCAGATTGCTGCTAATGGCGATGCAGCGAACAAAATTGGCACATACTCTCTTGCTGTTCTGGCTGAGTATCACGGCATTCCCTTTTATGTGGCAGCTCCACTTTCCACAATTGATCTTAATATTACCTCCGGAGACGAGATAATTATTGAAGAAAGGTCACCAGACGAAGTTACCTGCCTGAACGGAACAGCTGTAGCTCCGGAAGGGATGGTAGCCCTGAACTACGCTTTTGATGTAACTCCGGCTAAATTGATCACTGCTGTAATCACAGAAAAAGGTTTAGCTGAAAAACCGAACAGGGAAAAAATCGCCTCTCTTTTCGAAGCCTGAGAAGCACACGTAACCAAATTTAGATATAATCAGTTTAACGATTTCTTGATGGTTAGGGGGCTAATACCTTGAAAAACACCTTAATAAAAGGTGCCTTACTGATAACCATGGATGACGACCGGCCTGATTATTTCAGAGGTGACATCCTGGTAAAAAATGGCCTGGTTGCCACAATCAGCGAAAGTAATTCTGATCTTGACAGGGGCAGCGCAGAAACAACAATTGATGCTAGAGATTTGATTATTATGCCCGGTTTTGTCAATACCCATGGCCATGCAGCCATGACCCTGCTTAGAAGTTACGCAGATGATATGCCACTTCAGGACTGGCTGGAAAACAAAATCTGGCCCACAGAAGAACGCCTGGAAAGTGATGATGTCTACTGGGGTACAATGCTGGCTATTAGCGAGATGATCAAGAGCGGAACGACCACTTTTGCCGATATGTATTTTTTCATGGAGAGAGTCGCCGAGGCCGTCGCTGAGAGCGGGATCAGGGCGGTTCTATCCAGGGGCATGATTGGCATCGGGCCAGGCGGTGAAGAGGCCCTGAAAAATACTGAACAGTTCATAGCCAACTGGCACGGAGCCGAAAACGGGCGCATTAATGTAACCCTGGGTCCGCACGCCCCTTATACCTGCCCGCCTGAATACCTTATCAAGGTGATGGATTTAGCCGGTAAAACCGGCAGACCGATGCAGATTCACCTTTCCGAAACAAAAAATGAAGTTGAAGAATCGATTAACAAACACTCGAAAAGCCCGATTGAGCTGGTTCACGAATTAGGCCTCTTTAACTACAGGGTCATTGCTGCACACTGTGTTCACCTTAGCGATCGTGATATCGAGCTATTGGCTGAAAACAATGTAGGTGTGGCCCATAACCCCGGCAGTAATTTAAAACTCGGCAACGGGATGGCGAATATCACTAAAATGCTTGATCGAGGCATTAATTTAGGCATCGGCACTGACGGAGCATCAAGCAACAATAATCTTGATATGCTGGAAGAGATGCGCCTGGCCGCCTTACTTTCTAAGGGAACTAATCTTGATCCAACCCTGATGCCTGCCAAAACTGCAATTAAGCTCGCTACCAGGATGGGGGCTAAGGTGTTATTTCTTGCAGATACGGGCATCATTAAAGAAGGCTACCGGGCAGATTTAATCGGCTTAAACTGCAACCGGCCGCATATGGTTCCCATGCACGATCCCCTGGCACAGGTTGTTTACTCTGCAGCCGCAGCAGATGTCAGCCTGGTGATGGTTGAGGGAAAAGTATTGCTGGAAAATGGTAACCTGACCACGCTCGATGAAGAAAAAATAATGGCTGAAGCCTCGCAAAGGGCAATCAGGCTAACCGGAACCGGAAAGAAAAATGGGGTATAGCAGATTATGAAAGATATACATGTTCTTATCACCAATGACGATGGCATTCATGCAGAGGGCTTACAATATTTAAGCAGTTACCTGCATAAAAGCAGCAGCAATTTAAAGCTGTCAATTGTCGCTCCCGACAGGGAGCGCAGCGCCGTTGGCCATGCGATTACCATGCACAAACCGCTGCGCGTGGAAAAAATTAAATTTTTGTATAACCCGGCCTTGTCAGGTTATTCAGTTAACGGAACTCCATCTGACTGCGTAAAACTGGCTGTGGAGGCCATCCTTGAAAGCAAACCCGACATTGTAATCTCAGGCATCAACCGTGGCAGTAATCTCGGTACCGATGTATTGTATTCCGGAACTGTATCAGCGGCTGTGGAGGGTTTGATTTTAGGTATACCTTCAGTAGCGGTCTCGCTTACCACGAAGGGTGAGGAAAGTGACTACAACTTTGCCGCAGGCTTTATAAGCAGACTGATCCCTGCACTGATTGAAAGCGACCTGAAACCGACAACCCTGCTTAATGTAAATGTTCCGGCAGAGACCGGTTCGGTCAAAGGGGTACGCGTTACTTCACTGGGCTCAAGGCGCTATTCCAATACCTTTGAAAAACGCACCGATCCACGGGGTATGTTTTATTACTGGATGGCCGGCGAAGTTGTAGATGATGACTTTGAAGATGAAGACAGCGATACCAAAGCGGTTCGCGAAAATTACATTTCGGTAACTCCGATTCACTTTCAGCTGACCGACAGACAGGCGCTGCCTGCCCTTAACCAAATCATTGATTCCATAAATGCTTAAGGTTAGTTAATTTTAGTTTCAGGGGGCTTTAGTGATGCCAGTTCTTGAACCACATGGAAAGAACTGCTACCGGATACCCCGGCAGGGTGTCATGAAAGCAGATGTTATCGTATACCTTAACCAGAGTCTCTACGAAGACTTTAAGGAAGAGCAGCCCCTGCAGCAGCTTGTTGATGCCGCTTCGCTGACAGGGGTAATCAGCCCTGTTGTTGGTATGCCTGACATACACACCGGTTTTGGGCTTCCCATCGGTGGTGTCATGGCGATGGACGCTTCGGAAGGGCTTGTTTCGGCCGGCGCTGTCGGGATGGATATTAACTGCGGGGTTCGTCTGCTGCAATCAAACCTGGCAGTAAAAGAATTAAGCGTCCCCGAGCTAAAAAAACTAATTGTCGCCATCGAAAAGAGAGTACCAAGTGGTATAGGCCAAAAAAGCAAGCATGCAGGCCTGGTCAGCCGCCATTTTAATGATCTGCTGACCAAAGGAGTAGCCCATCTTGCCTCGATCGGGATCGGCCGCGCAAAAGATCTTGAGTCCATCGAAGACGGTGGATGCATGGAGGGCGCTGACGTTACCATCTTAAGCCAGAAAGCAGTTGAACGTGGCCTGCAGCTTTCAACGATCGGCGGCGGCAACCACTTTATAGAGATTGGCTATGTAGATAAGATCTACGACGCCGATGCTGCCTTAAGTTTCGGCCTTCATGAAGGTAAAATCAGCGTGTTGATCCATACCGGAAGCCGCGGTTTTGGCCACCAGGTTTGTACTGACTATTCCAGTGAAATGAAGAAGGTGGCAGCAAAGTATAACCTTTACATTCCCTCGGCCGGCCTTGCTTCAGTACCGATTAAATCTGCCGAAGGTAAAAGGTATCTGGGCGCAATGGCCTGTGCTGTAAACTTTGCTTTCTGCAACCGGCAGTGGATCACTGACGATGTCAGGAAAGCATTCAGCACTGTTTTCGGAGGTAATGATGCTGATTACGGGCTTGATCTCGTCTACGACGTTGCCCATAATACAGCTCGCTTCGAGATAATCGAAAACAAAATGATGCTTATTCACCGCAAAGGAGCGACCAGGGCTTTACCAGCCGGCCATCCTGAGAACCCAAAACGATACCGCTCAACCGGACATCCTGTCTTGATTCCGGGCAGCATGGGAACGCCCTCTTATGTAATCAGGGCTGAAAGCGCTGTTGCTAAAATATATAATTCCGTTAACCATGGCGCAGGCAGAATAATGTCAAGAACTGCCGCCCGTAAAGATATTTCTGTTGAGCAGCTGAAAGCGGGGTTAGGTGCAGTAATTGTCTCAGGCAGAAACTACCGGGCTTACCTGGATGAGGCGCCACAGGCCTACAAAGACATTGATCATGTTGTAGATACGTTTACAGAAATTAATGTTAGCCGCAGAGTCGCCAGGCTTCGCCCCCTGGCAGTAATCAAGGGTGAAGGCAATGACTGATGTTAAATAGAGAGGAATGATGCAGATGATTTACCTCGGCGCAGATATGTTGCAGCAAGTTGCCAGTCCGGATGAAATTATGGATGCCATAGAGCAGGCTTATGCTATTGAAACTTCAGGGGCCTTTGAAATGCCCACGCGCATCCACATAGATCATAAGAACACCACCCTGCTTTACATGCCCTGCTTTCTTGAAAACATCTTTGGAACCAAAATGCTGACCCTGTTTCCTGAAAACCCGGCCAAGGGTAAACCGGTTATAAACGGCCTGGTGATTCTTAACGACGTTGATAGCGGAGAACCGGTGGCAATTCTTGACGGAGCCAAGCTGACCGCTTTGAGAACAGGTGCAGTAGGTGGAGTGGCAGTGAGGCACACCACCCCAAAAAATGCCGATAGTGTGGGATTGATCGGCACCGGCGTGCAGGGCTACCACCAACTGCTGTTTGCTGCAAGTGCCCGTAAACTTAAACAAATAACTGTTTTTGATCTTGACTGTAACAAATTGAAACAGTTTTGCGAAATGGCCGGAAATAGTTTACCCGGTATAAAGATCAGCGCGGCCGCTACGGTGGAAGAACTGCTTGCAGAATCTGAAATCGTAATCACTGCAACGCCGGCAGAAATACCGGTTCTTCCCGATAATGAACAGTTGCTGCAAAATAAATGTTATATTGGCATCGGCTCATACAAGCCTGAGATGCGTGAATTTCCCCGGGCCCTATACAATCTGGTTGACAAAGTTATTATCGATACCGAACATGGTCTCAAAGAGTCAGGCGACCTGATCACACCACTGAATGAAGGCTGGATCGAAAGAGCAAACATTATAGAATGCGGTAAATTTTTAACCAATAAGGGCAACTATGGCGAAGAAGCTAAAACCAGGCTCTTTAAATCGGTCGGTATGGCCCTGTTTGATATTGTTGTCGGGGAATTGATTTACCGGAAAGCGCTTGAAAATAACTTAGGTATCAAGCTAACTTAAGCACTAAGGAGTGGCCCGATGAAAAAGCAACCACCCAGTATTTTTAATGATGTGATCGGCCCGGTAATGCGGGGACCATCAAGCTCACATACTGCAGCATCTGTCCGGATCGGTAAAATAATCCGGCAGTTTATGAAAGGTGGCACCCACAGTGTTACCTTTGAATTTGAACCGCAGGGTTCGCTTGCTACAACGTTTAAAAGCCAGGGTTCCGATATTGGCTTAGCCGGTGGCTTGCTGGGGATGGAAACAGCCGATCCGCTGCTGGTTAATTCACTTGAAATTGCTAAAGAGCAGAACATAGATATCATTTTCAAAATAACTGCTTACAATGCTCCGCATCCGAACACATACAGAGTAAGCGCCCGCGGAAGCGGAAATGGTGAGGAGAAAAGCTACCGTTTTACTTTTATATCCACCGGTGGAGGCATGTTTGAACTTACGGATGTTAATGATATCGCAGTTAAAGTTAATGGAGATTACTTTGAAACACTTGTATTTATCAACACTGATTCCGGGTTTGATCAGAGCGGTTTTAATGACGAACTGTCCATACTTTTCCCAGAAATAGATTATTACAGCTATAAAGAGGCGGACAGCCATGGTATTCTTACGATCAAAACCGGCCGACCTGCCTCAGCCGGCCTTATAGAGCATCTAAACAAGTTGCCCACTTTAGATGATTTGGTCAGCCTGAGCCCTGTATTGCCCATTGCTTCAGGAAAATACCGAACTGTACCTTTCAGCACTGCCGCCGAACTGCTTGGTTTTGCCCGCGCAAACCCTGAACAGCAGCTCTGGGAACTTGCTGCAGCTTACGAAAGCGCCAGGGGCGATATTGCAGCAGACCATGTTTTAAAAATGGGAAGAGAGATTATAGTTGTAATGAAAGAAGCTGTTAGAATAGGCTTGGCCGGTACCAGTTACAGTGACCGGATCTTAGGGCCCCAGGCTTATAAAATATTGCAAAATAAGGGAAAGCTATTCGGTGGTGAACCGGTTAAAAATTTAGTAGCCTATATTACAGCGATCATGGAGACAAAAAGTTCTATGGGCGTCATAGTGGCCGCTCCGACTGCAGGATCCTGCGCCGGACTGCCCGGAACGCTTATTGCCGCTGCGCAAGAGTTGAACTGTGATGATGAGGCTTTATTGCACGGCCTTTTAGCCGCCTCTATAATTGGGGTTATAATTGCCGGTCAAAGCACCTTTGCCGCAGAAGAGAGCGGATGCCAGGCCGAATGCGGTTCAGGTTCGGCTATGGCAGCGGCAGGCCTGGTACAGTTAGCAGGTGGCAGTGTTGAGCAGGCTTTGGCAGCCGCTTCAATGGCCATGCAGAACATCATCGGTATGGTTTGTGATCCTGTGGCCAACCGGGTTGAGGTACCCTGCCTGGGTAAAAATGTATTAGCCGGCATGAATGCTGTTGCAGCGGCAAACATGGCCTTGAGCGGATTCGACCAGGTCATACCCCTTGATGAAACTATTGCCGCCTTTGACCAGGCCGGAAGAATGCTGCCGGCAGAGTTGCGCTGCACCGGTAAAGCAGGGCTTTCTGTTGTAGCCTCATCTATAGCTCTCTCAGACAAATTATGCCGAATAGTTAAGCAGGTAAATTAATTTTTATGATATAATTGCAATAGTTTTACATCCTAACCCAGACAAATTAGCATAAAATAAACCCAAGCGGAGGTGGATTATTTGAAAATCGTTGGTATAAACGAAAAAGAGTGTACTCTGTGCGGAGCCTGTGAAACAACCTGCTCCTCTTTCTATTTTAAAGAGGATAACAGGCTGAAATCTTCGATCCAGGTTGAAAAAACAAGTGGCAGCCCGGGTGTTGCAATTCATGTTTGCAACCATTGCGGTGACTGCATTAAAGTCTGCCCGGTAGAGGCAATTTCGCGCACTAAAAACGGAATAGTTATTATTAATAAAAAAACCTGCATCGGTTGTTTTAACTGTGTTGGTGTTTGCCCCACAGCAACTATGTTCTGGCATGAAGATCTTGTGGAGCCTTTTAAGTGCATTTCCTGTGCCGCTGCAGCCAGTGAAGAGCCGACAAAGAAAGTGATGGCGATAATTTTATAAACGTTTACACCCATCAACTGGCAGGTATCCCGGTCAAGTGCAATGGCGCGCATTGCCTTTCCGTACATAGTTCTGGTAATAAAAAGGTGCAGCATCAGCATCAGCGCAAGGGCGGCGATGAGCAGCACCAGCCTT
>Ga0351963_1072_pt2 | contig 11555 bp, 10 predicted proteins | sample TotcelT113001N14_FD_205804 | JGI IMG/M metagenome (GOLD analysis project Ga0351963, IMG submission 205804) | Enriched cells from coal bed in the Powder River Basin, Montana, United States - Total cells T11 rep3 HSBNCT.T11.300.1.N14 ... | reverse complement strand
TCGATCATCGACAGCTGCAGCCAGGTGCTGGTTGTGCAGCATGAGGGAAGAACCGCTGGTTTGCTGGTCAGTGAATTGCATGGCGTTCCAAAGTTCAATGCGGATCAGATCGTTCCAACACCGCTGGCGCGATTGGCTGAAGGGATGCTGGTGCCAAGAGTGATCAAGGCAAACGACGGGCTACTGCTGATTCAGGCGATAGATACGGCATGCCTTTTCAATTTGATGATGGCGGAGCAGGCGCAACCTGCTCAGGCATGATCAGACCAAGTGTTGTATCGGTTTAATGTCGGTTGCCGAACCGTTGCGGTTGTGGCATAAAGAAAGTGGTATTTTTGCCGTTCTTCTTTTGTGAGCAGTCAACCCGACGGTTTGGTATGAAAAGAAAGTCATATTTTTCGCATATTCTGCTGGACGACTCGGCAAGGGAAAAGCTGCTTGCCGTGATGATGTATGGCAATAACAGGGAGCAAGCCGTTGGTTTTTTTCGGGCGGCCATAGGACTTTATTACCTGTCGAAGATCATGGTGGAAGACGAGCTTGATTTCAAGGCGATCGACAAGGCGTTCAACCGCTTTATATTCGATACCATCGGGCGCGGCCACAGCATCACCAGCACTTTGCAATTTCTGGGCAGCCGCAAAGTGCTCTGGGTGCTGGAATCGAAATCGTTCATTCCTACTTTTCTGAACTACTTTTCTGATATTCCTTTTTCGAAAATGCAGATCCTGCTGTCGGTCAATTTGTCCGTTTCAAAGAAAATTTCGAGTATCCCGGTTGATGGGCCACTCAAGGAATGGTTGCTGAAGCAAAACACGGTGGATCAGCAGGCGCAGCCTGATCGGGATGAGGGCAGCCCTTCAGCCGGTGAGGCGCAAACGGCATAGGGGCGGCCAGTAAGACTGACCGACCCCTGCCACACCACCCGGCATGCGGGTCCGCACCGGGCGGTTCGAGATGTTGAGGTTAGGAGAGACGCGGGAATCCCATGCGGTCGAAGTAGGCCACCGCAAGAACCCCGTTGAGCGAACGGCTACTGATGAACCACCATCGGCGGCAGTTTGCTGCCACTTTCTGTGCAACCCATGCTCGGGCTCCCAGCGCGAGACACTCTCGGTAGGCCGTTGTGCCACGCTTCCATTGCTTGAGTTGGATTGCCCGAAGTCGATGCCGCATCCATTCGTCCAGCTCGCGCAGGACTCTCGGCGTTTGTGCCAATCCGAAGTAGGCTTTCCATCCCAGAACATATTGGCGTAGCGGTTCGACCAACTCGGTCATGCTTCGCCCACAGGTACGGCTGGTGAGCAGCCGTATCCGCTCCTTGAACCGCTCGCGTGCCTTCTTGGAAACCGCACGCTTGACCTCACCTTTCCCTGCAACGTATAACTCGTAACCAAGAAAGTGTCGACCAAACGCGCTTGCCACCGCACTTTTCGATTCATTGATCTTCAAGTGCAGTTTGCCGTAGAGACGCTTGAGCAAAGCCATCACCCGTTCACCAGCTTTCCGACTGCGTACATAGATGTTGCAGTCGTCGGCATAGCGAACAAATCGGTGACCGCGGAATTCAAGTTCCCGATCCACCTCGTCCAGTAGAACATTGGCCAGCAGCGGAGAGAGCGGGCCGCCTTGTGGCGTACCTTCTTCGCGCACTGCAACGATGCCGTTGTGCATGATTCCTGCGTTCAGATAAGCGCGCACCAGCTGGATGATTCCGGCATCGGCAGTGTGCTTCTTGAGGCGCTCGATCAGCACATCGTGGTTGACGCGATCAAAGAATTTCTCCAGATCGACATCAACCACAATCCGGTAGCCTTCTTGTACGTAGCCCTGCGCTTGTAGCACAGCGTCACGCGCTCGACGACCAGGACGAAATCCATGGCTGTGTTGACTAAACATGGGATCGATCAGCGGTTGCAGCACTTGCAGGACGGCTTGCTGGATCAGTCGGTCGACCACGGTGGGAATTCCCAGTTCACGTTCGCTGCCATCTGGCTTGGGGATGCCGACGCGACGTACCGGGCTAGGCCGATACGTGCCTGCCATCAATTGGTTTCTGATGGTCGGTAACGCGGTTACCAGATAGCGGCCAGTCTGGGCGATGTCCATGCCATCTACGCCTGCTGCACCTTTATTTGCCTTCACGCGTTTCCACGCGCGCAACATGTTGTCTCTCGCAAGAACCTGCGCTAGCAGACCTTGCCCTGCGTTTTCCTTGTCATGGCGCGTGAGACGAGCTTCATCACTGGCCGGTTCAAAGACGGCTTCACCGTCCCTTGCCGCGACCCGCCCCGCTGACGCGGGCATCTGATGCAGTGCTTTCCCCATCGACATGGTGGTTAACGCTCCTTCTCGTTTTGCCCTTCGCCCATGTCGCGGCTACTACGGCATCTGCTGACTTCTCGTTCCGGTTTGCACCGTTGCCCTTTCAGGCTCAAGACGAGATCTCCCCAGGTAAGAACGCAATCCTTCACTGCACAACCGCCGGATTTACGTCGCCTGATCCTTGACCACAAGAGCTTCGCGGTTTCATGCCCGCTCGCCCTGATCGACGCCGCCTCATATCCGATTCTTGTTCATCGACTCGCAGTTTCGCTCCACGCTTCCTCTCCACGGTCGGTCACCCTTCCGCAGTTGCGCTTCACTTCGCTCGCTGTGGTCAGCTCACGGGGGGACTTCCACCCACAAGATTGCGCCCATGCTGGGCGCACATGAAAAAGGGTGGCCGAGGCCACCCTTTTCGAAGTGCGATTTTGTCTAGCGATTGCCAATCGGCTTTACATCGCCGCAATTTGTGCCCAGATAGGTGCCGCTCATTTGCGTTTTGTGGTTGACCGGCTGACCACCCATCGTTCCGGTAAAGCTGGTGTTCGTCTGGAAACTGGTGCTCGCCATCGTTCCCTGCATGGTGCCGGTGCCCTTCATGTTCGGGCCACTGCATACAATCTGGCCCGAAAAGTTGTTGCCGCTCCGGCTCATATTGGTCGGCTTGCACTCCTGATCGTTTTGTGTTGCCGGAATCTCACTTTTCGCCAGCATTTCTTTCGTGTAGCACACTTTCATTACCATGCCGCCATTGCGGGTTTCGGGCAGGGTGATGCCCATTTTCTTCATCTGCTCGGCCTGCTGCGGTGAAATTTGCGGCTGCTGTCGCAGCTGGTCGGACTGCATCGTGATTTCCCACAGTCCAGGACTCATCGGGGAGGCAGTCGATTGGCTCATAATCGTGGTCTGGGCGGACGGTGCGGCAGAGGGCGCCCCGGGAGCCGAGGCCTTATTGGAGGAGGGGTTGCAGCCGACGAGTGTCAGCAAGCAAGCCAGCGAGAGCGACAGGGTGGAAAGGGCAGTCTTGCGCATAACGAGGCTCCTGAAAGAGATAAAAATGGACAGGCTTGGCGGTTTGGGCGAATTTGGCGTTTATTGGCAGAATACAGCGGTTAATTCTCCACTTTTCGCGGCATCAAGGCAACAGGCAAACGCTAATTGGAGCCGGGATTTACGCTACACTTGAGCATTGATTGCATCTTGGAAACGGAAAGGGTGGCATTGGAATATCTGACGACTTTTCAGGCTTCGGGCTATGCACCCGGTGATTTGCAACTTTTCCGTTATGTCAGCAGCGATGCCGTTGCCAGGGCGCTCGCACCCTGTCAGGTGATGCGCGTTGCAGCAGGAGAGAATCTGGCGGAAATCGCGCGTCGCGGGGGCAGCCTTTACATCCTTCTGCAGGGCAAGCTGGCCATTGTCTCGGATCAGCCACCTGGCGAAGAAGACGGCGCGAGCATGAGTGTGCTCCCTGGCGAGTGTTTTGGCGAGCTTTCTGTTTTCGATGATCAGTCAAGTGCACCATCCGTTACTGCCCTGCAGGACTCGGAACTGCTCGTTATTGATGCGCCGCGGCTCTGGAAAATGGTTGATGAGATCAATGGCGTCGCCAAGAATCTGCTGCATCTGCTATCGTTTCGTATCCAGGCGGCCAATGCGCGTTTGAGGCAGCGCCGGAAAGTTGGGCGTTTTTACCAGCAGATGTCCATGATGGACGCCCTGACCGGTTTGAACAATCGCTCCTGGCTGAATGAAAACTTGCCTTTGCTGATAGGTAACGCGGGGGCGAATGTTCGTCCGCTGTCGCTGGTGATGATTGATCTGGATTATTTCAAGCGCTTCAACGATGAGCATGGACATCTGGCCGGTGATGAGGCCTTGCGCACGGTGGCTAGGGTTTTTGGCGAGGCGTTGCGGCCGACAGATTTTGCAGTTCGGTACGGCGGCGAAGAGTTTATGGTAATTTTACCGGGAACAGACAGCAAGACTGGTGCGATGGTGGCGCAACGGCTTTGCATGCGCATGCGGCAAGCGGTCGTATTTGACGATGTTCGCTTTCCTTTGCCGCACATTACTGCATCATTCGGTGTTGCGACGCTGCGAGCTGGGCAGGATGCCGAAGCGTTGATGGCGAGCGCCGATGCCGCACTTTATCGAGCCAAGGAGGCGGGACGCAATTGCGTCGCGGAATAGTGGCTGTTCCACAGCTTGTTGTTTAGCCGGGAGGAATGCTATGACCCGAAACTACAAAATGGTGCCGCTGGAGAATGCCGCCCCGGGCATGGTGTTGTCCGACAATTTGCTCGATCGCCAGGGAAAAATTCTGTTACCAGAAGGCACAACGCTTAACGACAAGCTGTTGGAATCCCTGCGTCGCCACGATATGGACATGCTCCCCGTGTTTTGCGAGGACTTGACCGACGAAGAACAACAGGAGCGGATTGCTCAACGGCAGGCGCGTCTGGAACGGTTGTTCAGAAAGCGCGACTATGGCGATCCGGAGGAAAATGCGAATGATGTATTGTTGCAGTACATGAAGGAGTTTCGGCGCGGGGGTGATGTATGAGCACTTCTTTCGAGGAAATCGTCAAGACTATCGAAGAACTGCCCTCCATGCCGGCGGTGGTGATGGAGGTGCTGGAGCACATCGATCAAGAAGAGATTAATGTGATCCAGTTGACACGAAAAATCATGCTGGATCAGTCGCTCACGGCAAAAATTCTGCGGTTTGCCAATTCGTCATTTTTTAACACACAGACTAAGGTCACGACCATCCAGCAGGCAGTCAATTTGATCGGGATTTCTGGCGTGCGCAACCTGATTTTGTGTACGGTGCTGAAGATCAGCTTTCCGGAAGTGCGGTGCAAGGGTTTCGATTTCAATGTATTCTGGCGCCACTCTATAGCGGCTGCGGTATGTGCCAAGGTGATTGCCAGGCATTTGCAGCTGAACCAGGACTTTGCTTACACAGCAGGGCTCTTGCACGACATTGGACGGCTGGTGTTTGTGACGCGGTTCACCCCGCAGTACGAGCAGGCAATTGCTTATCGCACCGAGCATGACTGCCACATTCGGGTGGCAGAACGCGCCGTATTTGGCACAGATCACGCAGCGGTCGGACAGTTGCTGGCGCAGCACTGGAATTTCTCAACGGGCATGCAAAATGCTATTGCCAAGCACCATGAGCCGGATGTTGCAGGAGGGGATACGGTCGCTGCGGTCGTGCATGCCGCGGACGCGATCGCGCATGCGCTGGACTTTTCCGGCGAGGCGGATGATCTGGTGCCACCGCTGTCGATGAGCGTATGGAATGCCCTCGGACTCGGACAAGATGACATGATGCGCGTTTTTCGGGAAACCGAATTGCGCTTTGAGGCGGCGCAACAGCGTCTGGCGGTGTAGTGCACACCTTCCTCTGGCACGACTACGAAACTTTTGGCGCACAGCCTCGGCGTGATCGTCCATCCCAGTTTGCAGCCATTCGCACCGATGCTGAACTCAACGAAATCGGCGAGCCGATTATGCACTATTGCCGCCCTGCGCCGGATTACCTGCCAGAACCGCAGGCTTGCCTGATTACCGGCATCACCCCCCAGTTTTGTCTTGAACGCGGCTTGCCGGAATACCGATTTGCTGCAGAAATCGAGCAGGCATTTTCGCAGCCACATACCATTGGTGTTGGCTTCAATTCAATTCGTTTCGATGATGAGTTCACGCGCTTTCTGTTCTGGCGTAACCTGATAGACCCTTATGCCCGCGAATGGCAAAACAACTGCGGCCGATGGGATTTGCTGGATGTTGCCCGGGCTGCCTATGCGCTGCGCCCGCAAGGCATTGAGTGGCCTTTGAACGCAGAGGGTCGTCCCAGTTTTAGGCTGGAGGATCTGGCGCGGGCGAACGGGCTGGCGCATGATTCTGCGCATGATGCCCTGTCCGATGTGCGCGCCACGCTTGGCCTAGCAAGGCTTATTCGCGAAAAGCAGCCGCGCCTATTCGATTTCTGTTTCCGCTTGCGTCAGAAGGACCGCGTCACTGAAGAAATCGGCTTGCAACTGGCGCCGACAATGCGTCAGCCCTTCCTCCACATATCCGGCATGTTTTCCACGGAGCGTGGCTGCATGGCGCTGATGCTGCCACTGGCGCCACATCCGACCAACAAAAATGAAATCATTGCATGGGATTTGTCGTCAGATCCGACGGAGTTGCTTGACTTGGATGCCGAGGCGATTCGTGCACGCATATTTACCAAGGCGGATGCCTTACCGGAAGGGGTTGCGCGACTGCCTTTAAAAAACATTCATTTAAATCGATCGCCTGTTGTGATCCGGGATTTGCGTACGCTTTCGCCGGAGATGGCCGTGCGGTGGGGACTGGATGTCGATGCGGCACAAAAGTTTGCCCGTAAGGCCGCCGCATCGCCTGAAATGGAATCCAAGATGGCGAGCGTGTGGCGTGAGGTTTACCGACAGTCGTCCGAAGCTGTTCCTGATGAGGACGAAGACCTTTATGGCGGATTTATCAGCAACGCCGATAGGCGGCAACTCAATCGGGCTCGTTCGCTTGCACCACAGGCGCTGGCAGCAGCGAGGTTCAGCTTTGAAGATGGTCGGTTAGATGAGCTATTGTTTCGCTACCGTGCACGCAATTTCCCTGATACGCTCTCAATCGATGAGGCTCAGCATTGGCGCGAACATTGCGCGGCGCGCTTGGGTCAAGGGCCGCGCTCCGTGGAGACGCTCGTGCAGGAGATTGCCGAATTGCGTGCTTGTGCCGATGCCAAGGGGCAGGCGGTGCTGGACGCGCTGCAAGACTATGCTCAGCATTTGCAGAGGGACATGCACTAGCCGGTAGCAGCGCCAATCCCTGTTAGGTTTAATCGAAATCGGTGTGGAATGCACCAAGTTTGTCTTAGCGCAAAGAGCCGGATTCGTCCGGGCAGCAGTATAGAAACTGCTACGAACTTTCACTATTTACTGACTGGGTTCCGGTTAAGGAGGATGAGCCATGTCGCGACCAGACATCATCCGAAAGACAGCTGCGGATCTACGGGTTCCTGCCAATCTCGCAAATTATCAAGAGGTGCGTCAGGGTTTCTCGTGGAGAGCCGTGCGCGACGAATTGTCCGGACTGCCGGGCGGTGGAATGAACCTCGCCCACGAAACTGTCGAGCGCCATGCAATAGGGGAGCATGCTGACAAAATAGCCTTTCGATTTCTGGGCCCGGAAAAGAATCGTGACATTACCTACCGGGATCTATCCAGGCAGACCAACCGCTTCGCCAATGTGCTGAATCAGTTAGGTGTCGGCAAAGGTGACAGGCTGTTTGTGCTGACCGGGCGTATTCCGTCGCTCTATATATCGGTGCTTGGCAGCTTCAAAAAAGGTGTGGTGGTCAGCCCGCTGTTTTCTGCTTTTGGTCCTGAGCCGCTGATGACGCGCCTTAACCTGGGTGAAGCCAAGGTGCTGGTGACGACGGAGCTGCAGTACCGTCGCAAAGTTGAGAAAATGCGAGATCAGTTGCCGCATCTGAAGTTTGTGCTGCTGGTCAGCGATGAAGGCAAGCCGGTGAGCAACTTGCCAGGAACGCTCGATTACAACCAGCTGATGGCCGAGGCCTCCGATCACTTCGACATTGTGCCGACCCAACCGGAGGATATGGCGCTGTTGCATTTCACCAGTGGCACTACCGGCACGCCGAAAGGTGCGGTGCATGTCCACGGCGCGGTGCTTACCCATTGGGCAACTGGAAAGTTTGCGCTTGATCTGCACCCGAACGACATCTACTGGTGCACCGCTGATCCAGGGTGGGTGACGGGCACCTCGTATGGCATCATTGCGCCCCTTCTGCATGGTGTGACCTCAATTGTCGACGAGGCCGAATTTGACGCCGAACGCTGGTACCGAATCCTGCAGGAGCAGAAAGTGACAGTTTGGTACACCGCTCCGACAGCGATCCGCATGCTGATGAAGGCGGGTGAAGACCCCGCAAAAAAACATTCATTTCCGATGCTGCGTTTCATTGCAAGCGTGGGCGAACCATTAAACCCGGAAGCGGTTTGGTGGGGCAAGGAGACCCTTGGTCTGCCAATACACGACAACTGGTGGCAGACAGAAACCGGCGGCATCATGATCGCAAACACACCGGCATTCGATATAAAGCCAGGCTCAATGGGGCGCCCCTTGCCTGGCATCGAAGCCTTCATCGTTGACAATGACGGCAAGGGCAGTGTGACGATCATCGACGAGCCGGATAGGGAGGGTGAACTGGCTCTGAGATCCGGCTGGCCGTCGATGATGCGCGCTTATCTTAATAGCGAAGAGAAGTACAGAAAATGTTTTGTCGGCGATCTGTACCTGACCGGCGATCTCGCCAAGCGTGACAAGGATGGCTATTTCTGGTTTGTCGGGCGTAGCGACGATGTGATCAAGTCGGCTGGACACCTGATCGGGCCGTTTGAAGTCGAGAGTGCGCTGATGGAACATCCGGCGGTGGCGGAGGCGGGTGTGATCGGCAAGCCCGATCCGGTCGTTGGAGAAATTGTGAAGGCATTCGTTTCGCTTAAAGCCGAGTATGAGCCATCCGAGGAATTGCGCATGGAATTGCTCGGTCATATTCGCAAAAAGATGGGCGCAGTTATTGCACCCAAGGAAATTGACATCGTGCCGTCACTGCCGCGGACGCGTAGTGGGAAAATCATGCGCCGATTGCTCAAGGCGCGCGAATTGGGGTTGCCGGAAGGCGACCTGTCGATGCTGGAGGGCGGTTCATGACGATACCGTATGACAAAGACTTTGCCGTAGTGCTGTTGGCCGACATGATTCGGATTCGACGCATGGAAGAGAAGGCGGCAGAAATGTACGGTCTTGGAAAGATCCGTGGCTTTCTGCATTTGTACATCGGTGAAGAGGCGATCGCGGTTGGTGCGCTACATGCGCTTTCGCCGGACGACAATGTGATCGCCACTTATCGCGAGCACGGTCATGCACTGGTGCGAGGCATCACAATGAATTCGATAATGGCTGAAATGTTTGGCAAGCGGGAGGGCTGTTCGCGTGGGCGCGGGGGGTCAATGCACCTATTTGACCGTGCGACGCGTTTCTTCGGCGGAACTGCCATTGTCGCCAGCGGGATACCGTTAGCGGTAGGCTTGGCGTTGGCTGACAGGATGCAAAAAATGCAGCGAGTGACCGCTTGCTTTTTTGGTGACGGCGCGGTTGCAGAGGGCGCTTTCCATGAGTCTATGAATCTCGCGGCGCTCTGGCAGCTCCCGGTACTTTTTCTCTGTGAAAACAATTATTACGCGATGGGTACTGCGCTGGATCGCTATGAATCGCAAACTGATCTGTGCGTGAAAGCGAGTAGTTACAAGATGCCTGCGGTGAAAGTTGATGGCATGGATGTTGTCGCCGTCCACGAGACGATCAAACGGGCCGTATCGCATGTGCGAGCAGGCAACGGCCCCTATTTTGTCGAATTGCAGGCATATCGTTTCCGCCCACACTCCATGTTTGACCCCGAACTTTATCGAGCGCGTGATGAAGTCGACGAATGGAGGAGGCGGGATCCGATCCAGCAGTACTATGCGCGCCTGAGTGATGAGGGCAAACTGAGTGAAGCCGAATATGTTGCCCTTGGAGCCAATGCCGATCAGGAGATCAACAACGCAGTCGATTTTGCCGAGGCAGGAACTTTTGAGCCAATCGAGGATTTGCACCGCGATGTCTACACAACGGAGTTAGTGCCATGACGATCACCTATCGCGAAGCAATGCGCGAGGCGTTGCGCGAGGCATTGAAGTCAGATGAGCGCGTGTTCCTCATGGGTGAGGATGTTGGGCGTTACGGGGGCTCATATGCAGTGTCAAAAGGCTTTCTGGAAGAGTTCGGGCCTGAGCGCATCCGCGATACGCCACTGTCAGAGCTTACCTTCGTTGGAGCAGGTATCGGAGCGGCCATTAATGGGATGCGCCCCATTGTTGAAATCATGACGGTCAACTTCAGCCTGCTCGCGCTTGACCAGATTGTGAACATGGCTGCTGTGCTGCGGCACATGAGTGGCGGTCAGTGGAGCATACCGATCGTGATCCGCATGACAACGGGCGCCGGACGCCAACTGGGTGCCCAGCACTCGCACAGTCTGGAGTGCTGGTATGCACATATTCCAGGCATAAAGGTGCTCTCCCCGGCAACCATCGCCGACGCGCGCGGTATGCTAGCGCCGGCATTGCTTGACCCCGACCCGGTCATCATTTTCGAACATGCGCAGCTCTACAACATGGAAGATGAGCTTAGTGACGATGCTTCGAATTGGAGGTGCGACATCAGGTCAGCTGCTGTAAGAAAAAAAGGGAACCACTTGAGCCTTATCACCTACGGCGGCAGTCTGCCGAAAACGATGCAGGCGGCAGAATTGCTGGCGGCAGAGGGCATTAATGCGGAGGTGATTGATCTGCGTGTGCTGCGCCCGTTGGATATTGGCACCATTATCGCTTCGGTAAAAAACACGCACCGCGCGATCGTTGTGGACGAAGGGTGGAAAACATGCGGCCTATCGGCGGAAATCATGGCGTTGATTATGGAAAATGCTTTTTACGAACTTGATGCACCGCTTGCGCGTGTATGCAGCGAAGAGGTACCAATTCCGTATGCGAAGCACCTTGAGGATGCAGCACTGCCGCAAGTGTCTGACATCGTTTCGACCGCACGAATAATGATGGGCAAGGAGTAGGAAAGCCATGATCAATTTCACACTTCCATACAAAATTTCTCCCGATATAGGTGCATATTTGAACGATATTCCGCTTAGATAAGCAAAAACCGTTCCTTTGTGATGCAAAACATAACCCATTGATTTCATTGTGTATTAATGCGGTGCGGGGTAGGAATTCTGCTCACGCACACTTTTTGTGCAATTATTTGGTGCAACGATGATTCCCTGGCTCAAACCAAACGACCCATTTCCCGATGTCAGCAAGGCACTTTCGGAAGACAGCGGCGCGCCGGGATTGCTCGCTGCCGGCGCCGACCTGTCGCCACAACGCCTGTTGGACGCCTACCGACGGGGCATCTTTCCGTGGTACTCGGCCGACCAGCCTATCCTGTGGTGGAGCACCGACCCGCGCATGGTGTTGCCAACGAAGAACTTCGTGATTTCTGGCAGCCTGAAGAAAAAGATTAGCGCTGTGCAAAACAGCATGGCCTTTGGCGGTCGTTGGCAGGTGCGGTTTGAC
>Ga0351963_1067_pt1 | contig 12023 bp, 13 predicted proteins | sample TotcelT113001N14_FD_205804 | JGI IMG/M metagenome (GOLD analysis project Ga0351963, IMG submission 205804) | Enriched cells from coal bed in the Powder River Basin, Montana, United States - Total cells T11 rep3 HSBNCT.T11.300.1.N14 ... | reverse complement strand
CTTTGAGATAGGTTTCGCGAATTTTCCCAACGCATATCAAAAAAACATTAATCTTCATACTATAATTGTAATAGAAAAAACGATTATAAGTGGAAGGAGTCAATCAATGAATCATTTGAAGTTTAGTTCAACTGACATCAATTCCAGCCAATGGGCTATCATCACTGGCAATCCTTTCCGATTGGATGATATGGCAAAGAGTCTGATACCTCAAGGAAGGGAAATCTTTTGGGATAGAGAGTATCGCTGTTGGACAGGTTTTTTTGAACAGACTCCCCTGCTTTTAGCATCCCATGGAATAGGTGGCCCTTCCATCTCGATTCTTGTCGAAGAGCTGGCTATTCTGGGCATCCGCAATATTGTTCGCATGGGAACCTCTGGATCCATTCAGGAACATGTTAATCCGGGGGACCTGGTGATTACCTTGGCTTCGGTTCGTCTTGATGGCGCTTCCAGGCATTATGCTCCCATCGAGTACCCCGCGGTGGCTGATCCAGAGATATCGCTTGCTCTAACACAATCAGCAAAAAAAGAGGGTTTTACGGCCCATTTTGGGATTACTGCATCTAGTGACACTTTTTATCCTGGACAGGAACGATATGATTCTCATAGTGGTTATGTATTAAAGCATTTACAAGGAAGCCTTATGGAATGGAGACAGCTTCGGGTTCTTAATTATGAAATGGAATCAGCTACTTTGCTGACTCAAGCTCAGGTTTTAGGACTTCGAGCTGCATGTATAACCGGTATTGTTGCCAGTCGCCATACCGAGGAAGCAATTAATGAGGATATCTACCCCACAGTAGAAGCAAATTGCATTACAACAATAAGGAATTTTCTGAAATCCAGTGGGTTAAAAAATCAATCGCTAAAAGAGTAGTTTTCTTCTTTCATGAGATAGCCATTAATAAAATCCTGAGCAGAAATAAGGTTTTTACCCTCAGGTTTAAGTTGATCGATTTTAAGAAAAGCATCGTTCGCACGAACTAGAATCTTCTTGTTTTGGATTATAATTGAGCCTGGAGCTAATCGCTCTTGAAATGGTACCGGTTTGGCATCAAAGATTTTAATCCGTTTGCCTTTAAAAATAGTATATGCACCAACTCTTGGACATAATGCACGAGTAAGGTTTTGAATTTCACGTCTATTTTTGTTCCAGTTTATTTTTTCGTCTCGTTCTGTTATTTTTCGGGCATAGAAATAGTTGCCCTGGGCTTGAGGTAAGCTTTTGGGGATGTTTCCATTTTCCAACAGATGGAGGAACTTTTTTTGAAGCTCCAAGCCGGCTTTAATGGCTTTGTTTTCTAATGTTTCGTAGTTGTCCTGATCAAGGATCTCAAATACTTCCCTGAGGAGTATTTCTCCCTGATCAAGCTTGGGAGACATCTTGAAAAGGCTGATTCCACTTTGATGACAGCCATTAAAAAGCTGCCAAAAAATAGGGTCAGCTCCACGATATTCAGGCAGTAAGGAAGGATGTAAATTGATACAACCATATTTTGGAATCTGGAGTAAGTCCTCTGGGAGGATTTTACCATAGGATGCCGTCACGATCAGGTCAGCTTGCAAAAGCTTTATCCGATGGATCCATTCTTTGTCTCGAATATTGGCAGGCGCATCTACCGGCAGTCCCATATCTGTTGCATAGGATTTAACATAATTGGATACTATTTTTTTACCTCGGTCTTTAGGCTTGTCTTCGGTAGAGACAACCAAGACTAACTCACTTAATTGGGCTAATTGTTGAAGAAATGGAAGAGAGAAAGTACTCGACCCAAAAAATATTGTTTTCATTTGGCATACCTTCTTAATAGAGCTTCAGGGATGGCGACATCTTCAGCGAGTTCAAGTCTGGAGAGATCATCAAAATAATCCGTAAACAATACTCCGTTTATGTGGTCAATTTCGTGTTGAATAACTCGAGATAAAAATCCTGAAGCATCAAATTCAATGCTAGTTTTTGTTTGAGGATCAATGGCTTTAACAAGAATGCTGTCGGCACGCTTGACATTGGCATATACACCGGGAATGCTCAAACAGCCTTCACTATCAACTTGTTCCCCTTTGGAGCAAACTATTTCGGGATTTGCAAGACATAAAATTTTAGCTGTTTCGTGTTCTATGGTGATGAGCCTTAAAGAAATACCCACCTGAGGAGCAGCAAGACCAACGCCCCGAGGGTTGGAGCGTCTCATGGTATCAATCATTTTTTTGCATAAAACTCGCAATTCAGCATCAAAGTGCTGAACCGATTTTGCTTTTTTTCGCAATACCGGATGCCCATAAGTATAAATTTTCATATTTTTTTATTCCAATACCTTAAGTTTACATGATATTTTCTCATTTTTTTTATATTCATCAATAATACCACAAAGAAAGCTTGAGGATTCAATTATCTCTGAGCTTGTGAATAAAAGTGAAAATGCGTAGTCGCCTGCAACTTTTCCCGGGGCTATTTTTTTGATACTTTTCAGTTCCAGCTTTTTTTCTTTAGCAAGTAGCTGGCTTAGTATTTTTACACGTTCTTCAAGGTATTCTTCGTCGTTGCTTGCCAGGATAAACTCAAACCAATCTATGTAGGGAGGGTAAGCAAGCAATTTACGAGTTTTTAGCATCTGCTGATAATAGGAAGCCAAATGCCTGCTTTTTACGGCACGCAATAGTTCTGATTGGGGCGAATAGGATGGAATAACTAATTCTTTTACTTCATTTTCTGAAAGCATTTTTTCGTAAATCCTGGAAAGCAGGCATAGTGCTTTCTCTTCAGATGAAAAACCAGGATAATTGACTATGCTGTCCAGACCCAACCATACACAGAGAGAAATTTGCTTGAAGTCCAAATGCTCAAGCGCAAGTATGGTGCCTACAAGAATATCATAATCTCCACTTCTTAGTTTTAATTTGAGCTGTTCGTCCACATTATCCTTATCAATGCGAAGAATCCTCTTGCCAAAAAACCTTGCCAATAAGGTGCTCTCTATCTTTTGTGTTCCAGGAGTATGAAAGCGCAGAGAAAGTTCATTGCACTCAGGGCATAAAGTGGGTACTTTAAAAGTTTGACGGCAATATCTGCAATAGGAATGATCCTGGGACGGAGCAATAGATTGAACAATTTGGCATTTGGGGCATTTAGCAACATAACCGCAACTTTTACAAAGCAGATAATTGTAGTAACCTTTTCTGTTGTGAAGAAGGAAAATCTTTTTTCCATCATTCAGATAATGTTCCACTTTTCGAAGAATAGAAAAAGGGACAAGAGCATAGCCATGTTCTTTATTTTCTTTGTTCATAGATAAAATCGACAGCTTGGGATGAGAGAGATGTTTAGTCGAGTGAACCCCGTATTTTACATGTGAGATCAGCTTGAGCTGTAACTGTTGAAAAGCATTCAAACTGGGGATATAGCTCCCCAGGACAACTGCTTCGCCTGTTTCCATTGATCTGAAATAAGCTGTTTTTTCTATCGGGTAGCTAAAGGGCATATCCCATGAATAAGCCATATGCAGAGAGTCTTCTATAAAAATAAGTGAATACTTTTGATCAAGCTTGAGTATGGCATGTTTTCCCTGAATAGATACCTTCGCTTTGCATGCTGTTTGAGCAAAATAGGATTTAGCCATCATTTCTTTTTGTCTTGAGGGGACAATGAGCAAAACTTTTTCCAGTTGGTATTTTTGTATTTCAGCTTCGAGCCATTCAAAACGCTGTTCTGAGTTTAGTTGATTAAGAAGGCCTATGCCTGAAAACGAGGGCAGATAGACTGGTTTAGTGGGAGATGGATAAGTCACTTCAAAGGTTTTTATTAAATTTTTACTCTCACGAATTTTCTTGAAATCAGGACTGCTTTTTTTCCAGTGCATTTTTTTTTGAAGTAAGTCCTCGTAAAAACCATGAGGATGTTTGGCGATATAATTAGCCAAAATGGATAATTTTTCATCTGCTCTGATCTCATTCAAAAAGGCTTCGGTCCATGCATAATGTATGCGAATACTCTTTTTTGGTGGAAATATTCCTGCCATTTTTAACAATAAAGATAAAGGGTAAAAAAAGGAATAAGAAATATGCATAAGATAGGAAAGAGAAGCTTCGGTCAAAGGAGTTGCAGGAGAGAGTAAAGCTCGAACTTCCTTGATTTGTGGTGTTTCTTGTTGAGTAAAATCTATTACAAGGCCCAGACGAAGATTGTTGGACAAGCCAAAAGGGACTTGTACCAAGGAGCCAAAAGCTATAGTTTGCTCTAACTCTTTGGCTACGGCATAAGAAAAAAAAGCATTGCTAAAATATGGATAATCATCGACCACTATCTTTGCTATCTTTTGCACAAGAAAACCTCATAACTGGAAATAAAAAAGCGCCTGCTCTGCTTGATTGCGAGAGCAGGCGCAGTAGATGTGCTAATTAAGAAGAAGCTTTGGGGTAGGTCAAAGTAATGGTTTGAGTAGCTCCGTCCCAGCCAACATCGCAACCAAGGTTGTCGGCCACAAAACGTAGGGGCAACACTGTTCGACCAGCAACTATTTTTGGGGAAAGCGTTGGAGCCTGAACATCTATGGGAGTAGGGACATTATTAACATTGGCTATGGGTTTGTCTATCCAGAGCTCTATGGTAACATCTTTTCCTTTAATGGTAACTCGTCGATCTCTTGCATCCCAAGCTATTTCAGCACCTATAGATTCGGTAACTATGCGAATAGGCACCAGAGTTCTGCCGGAAGCTTTATCTACAAATGGAGCTGCTTCAATTTCTTTGCTTTGGTTGTTGACCAGGACTTTTTTGCTTCCGATTACAAGTTTGATAACTACTGGGTCTTTTCTGATGATGACAAATTCTATGAGAGTTTCGTTGCCGGCACGATCTGTGGCTATAACTTTGAATTTGTTTTGTCCAGCTTTTAAGGTAACTTCGTGGGAGAAGCTTCCGTCTTCGGCAACTTCGATAGCTTTGCCGTCAATGGTCAGAGTGGCTCCTACTTCTGTAGTGCCTCTAATTATTGCAGTGTTAAAATAAGTAGCATCAACTTCTTCAATAGTTAATTCTGGAGGAATAATATCTTTTTCGTTGATTTCGAAAACCACTGCCTCGAAAGCAGCTTTGATTTCGATACTTGCAGGATCGAGGAGCATGATATTGTTGAGATCAATTTTGGCTTCTTTAGCCTGTTTTAGCGCTTTGAAATGAAAGGTAGCCAAAACACCAGAACCGCTAATGCCTTGAACATCTCCTGTACGACTGATACCAAAATGAATGATACCTTTTCCTTCACGTTCGTTTGCAGTCATGAGTAGGCGGTTTTTGTCGGAACTTAGGAAAGGGCCTTGTTCTACTTTGGAATATTTCATGAGGTCAACAGGAAAATGAATATCAAAACCCGCTCCAATAAGATTGCTAATGTTTTCCAGTGAGACATTAAGCTTGAAATCTCCATCTTCGAAAACTGACTCTTCAACGATTTGAAGAGTAAGCTTGGTTTCCTGGGCAAATACAGATGGCACAACAACTGAAAAAAGAATTGCAAATGAAAGGCATATCGATAATATTTTTCGCATGAATCCCCCTAATACTTAAAATGGAGATGAGCAGATTCGAACTGCTGACCTCCTCGGTGCAAGCGAGGCGTTCTCCCAGCTGAACTACATCCCCGAACATGGGCCTCCCTGGATTCGAACCAGGGACCTCATCCTTATCAGGGATGCGCTCTAACCAACTGAGCTAGAGGCCCTCACATAATACTCTGAAAATGATAAGAAAAACATTAATAAAAGCAAGACCCAAAACTAAAAAGAAAAATAAACTATGTATCTTGTTAGGTATTTTATAGTAATAGTGAATATAATAGTAGTGGTAAAAAAAAAGAGTGAATTTTTAAAAAAGAGCTTAACGTTGTCTTGAATTGCTGAATGATAAGGAGGATATATTGATGAAAAGAGTAAAATATCGATATTTTCTTTCATTTTTTATCATTTACACTTTACTTGCTTTAAATTTTGCTTCTTGCCGATATAAGTCATCTTCAAAAGAGGTATTTGTAAGCCAAAACTATCAAATCAGACTATCTTATCCTTCTTCCTGGAGAACAGCTCAATATGAAGAATCACAAACAGAACCTTATGCTTATGAGGGTAGCTCGGGGTTTTTTTCTCTTAGCGCAATTAAAAATGAAACTCAACTATCCTTATTGGAACTTGCTCAAAATGAACTAAGTTCCACTTTGAATGATTTTGGTTCCTCGCCCGAGCTTAGGAAATTTTACTTCAATGCACGTGAAGCCTATTTTATCTTCCCCTCTAGCGATCAAAACAAAGAAGAAAAAGGAAAGGCGTGCATGATTACTTTTTTTCCCATTCCCGTATGGCTTAATTCTAATTTTTATGAAGTTTTGATCTTGTCAGCCGACAAAGACCACCTCGAAGAAATCACTAAATCCCTTGAATTTCTTTACAAATGAATAGATCTAATAAGATATTTGCAGCACTCCTTTTGATTGTTTTCTTGAGTTTGGGGCTTTTTTTTCTTCGAGGGCCTTCTTTTAATACTCAACAGGGAAAGAAGCTATCAATTCCAGATCAAACCATTCCCTTTGTTGAAGTTCGAAGCTCCTCTAATGAGCAAGCTTTTTCTCAACTATATCTATGTGTATGGGATCCAGCCTCTGCGTCATGGTATCGCGATGAAATTCCCATATGTGAGGTTCAGGGAGGTCCCATCAAAGTTTTTTGGAATGGAAGCTCTCGTATTTTTCTTTCTCCTTCAAATCCAAGGGGTAGTTTCAGGCTTGTCAGTCAAAACCCTCTTTTCGAAGTAATCAGTTTTCCTGCCACTGATTCTTATGTGCCCCTGTATATTGCCGATCAATGGGATATTCCCTATTTTTTAAGTCTTGAAAAACACCAACAAAACAACAAACTAAAAATCAGTCTTTATTTGGCCAACAAAAACCTCCAACAACAAAGAAGTCTGGATTTTGAAGCAAGCGATCCAGATACTACCCTTGTTCCTATTGGCCATGAGCTAAGTCTTAAAAATGCTAAACTGGTTTTTTCTTTTCAGAAAAATAAGGAAATTGGCTCAAGTCATGGTATCATGCAAAGTACTATGAATATCAGCGAGGATCCAAAAATCATTTTACAAAAGGTGTATGAATCGTTTTATGCTGACCCAAGCATATATTACCAAAGAACTTCTTCTGACCTTTTTCGCATTAGAGCTGATGCAGAAATTAGTATTTTGCAAAACAAAGATCTAGGTTTTCTTCCCTACAGCATCAACCGAAGTAATCATGAGTCATTTCAGCATTATCTTTTTGGTAGTAAAGCTCTGCCAGCAGGAATATCTGAGCTGGGATTAAAACTCAAACAAATACCCTCTTCTGATATAAGAATCAGCCAACAGGAAGAAATTCTCCTTATACGATGGAAACCGGATAACCTCGTTTTACACTCTACATCTCCAGAAATTATACAGGGTTCAAGACTTGAAATTGCCCAAATCTCTGCAATACATGACGGGAAAACGATAGGTCGAATCGAGCGTATTGGCAGAATCCTTCGTTTTTACAGTGAAAACAAACTTCAGCTGGAGTTGAAAATACCTGATGATGGCTTTAAGCGTGAATATATAAGTCCTTAGGCAATTGTTTTGCTATTTCTCAGCATAGCAATTTAATAGAGATGATTTTTTTGCTTTTACATTTATGTTAAACTATCATCAATTTGTGTATAGGAGGATTGCATGAAAAAAGTTCTCATAACGGGAGCTCTTGGTCAAATTGGGACAGATTTATCCGAAGCTTTAGTTAATAAAATTGGTACAGAAAATGTTATCAGTTGCTATCATCATAAAAAACCTGAAATTATGGATGGTTCCAGAGGCATATACGAACAACTGGACGCTACAAAAGCAGGTGAAATTGATAAGCTTATCGAAAAGCATCAAATAGATACTGTGGTGCATATGGCGTCGCTACTATCTGCCAATGCTGAAAAACAACCTATGTTTGCATGGGAAGTTAACATGAATGGTCTCATCAATGTACTGGAAGCAGCCAAAAAATACCAATGTGCTGTATTCAATCCAAGCTCCATTGCAGTTTTTGGTCCCACTTCTCCTCAGGATGATACTCCCCAGGATACTATTTTAAGACCAACTTCAATGTATGGTGTTACCAAGGTAGCTGGCGAATTGCTCTCCGATTATTACTTCAAAAAGTACCAAGTGGATGTTCGTGGCTTGCGTTATCCTGGTCTCATTTCATACAAGACTGAGCCAGGCGGAGGCACCACCGATTATGCAGTAGCCATTTATTTTGATGCCATTTTAAAAGGTAGCTATACTTGTTATCTTGGCGAAAATACTTCGATCGATATGATGTATATGCCCGATGCCATCAAAGCTACTATTGATGTGATGGAAGCTGATTCAAGCAAGCTTGTTCACCGTAATGCCTTTAACGTATCTGCTATGGCTTTTACTCCAGCTCAAATTGCAAAATCAATCCAAAAAGTAATGCCAACCTTTACCATGCACTATGATATTGACCCGGTCCGTCAAGGTATTGCTGATTCCTGGCCAAATAGCATTGATGATTCTGCTGCACGTAAAGAATGGGGATGGAAGCACGATTTTGATCTCGATGCCATGACCCATGATATGCTTGAAAATTTAAAAGTAATCTTAAAAAAATAATATAAGGATAGAGGAGAAAGCATGCCGTTAACAAAAGTCAATAAAGTTCTTACAGGCGAAATTGAAGCCATGCGCAGCAACAACACTGCCAAAGGCGACGAAATGATTGTCGAAAGAGTCCTTCCTGCCTCAGGAAACAAAGGACCACGATTTATAATTAAAGGCTTCGAAGGTAAAGAATTCATCCGCATGAATTCCAATTCCTACTTGGGTCTCTCTTTTAGAAAAGATCTAAGAGAAGCGGCTGAAGAAAAATCTGAAATCTTTGGCGCCGGCCCAGGTGCAGTTAGATTCATCAGCGGAACTTATGCAACGCATATTGAGCTCGAGCAAACCCTGGCTCGCTTTCATGGCAAAGAAGCTGCCATGCTCTTCAGTGCTGCTTATATGGCTACTCTGGGCTCCCTAACCTCACTAATATCCCCTGAGACCATAGTTGTCAGCGATGAGCTCAATCATAACTGCATTATTAATGCTATTAGAATGTCCAGACCCAAAGAAAAATTAATTTACCCCCATCTGAATCTCGATTCCCTTCGCAAACAACTCGAAGAAAAAAAAGGTACAGCTAAAAGAGTATTGGTGATTACCGATGGAATTTTCTCGATGCGAGGAGATCATGCTCCTCTGGATCTGATTTCAGATATTGTCAGTGAGTTTGATCCTCAATACGAAGAAGGCGTTTTACTAATTGTGGACGACTCTCATGGGGTGGGATCTTTTGGTCAAACTGGACGTGGTACTATCGAATACACCAATGCCAAGGGAGTCGACGTTCTAATCGGAACTCTCGGCAAAGCTTTTGGTACAAATGGTGGCTACCTCGTTACCGACAAGAGCATAGTGGATTATTTGCATCAGAAAGCTCCGACCTATATTTACTCCAACCCAATTTCTCCAGGCGAGGCCGCTTCTGCAAAAAAAGCTGTTGAATTGGTAGATACCCCTGAAGGCAAAGAAATTCTTCAACATCTTCGATCCCTCACCCATCAGTTCAAGCAAGGTCTTATCGATAATGGCTTTGAAACCCTTCCAGGAGAGCATCCTGTAGTACCCTTGATGATCAGAGATACCAAGAAAACAGTTGAAACCGTCAAGTTCCTTAAAGAAAACGGTGTTCTTGCCACTGGCTTGAGTTATCCAGTAGTACCCAAAGGCGACGAAGAAATACGCTTTCAGATTTCTGCAGAACACACTCCCGAAGATATCAACACTGTGCTTTCAGTATTGGCTGATTGCAAAAGGAAATGCTGGTAATAATGAATTCTTCAATCCTGCATCGATGTTTGTCATTTCTTGCTGTTTTGCTTGTTTCTCTTGTTCTTGTTCAGTGTAAAGGCAGCAAACATGATTTGATTATCGTGCCGGATCTCCGAGGTAAACCTATTGCAGAAGCTCAAAAAGATTTAGATCAGCTGGAACTCAAAGCTGATATTCATATTGGAGGTTTTTATACTTCCGTTCCTGAGGATTTTGTAGTAAGTCAGATACCTTATCCCTTTACACGAGTCAAAAAGGGTCGAACAGTAAAATTAGAGCTTAGTCAAGGAAAATCAAGCATCAAACTACCCTCTTTCGTAGGAATGAAATTTGGCGAGGCCCATGCCTTGATCGAAAAACTCGGACTACACATCGAAAGCCTTACAGAGATTTCTTCTGACAAGCCCCCAGGTACCATTATTCTTCAAGAGCCAAGCGAAAACCAGATTTTAGAGATAGGGTCAGGTCTTCACCTGACTCTGTCTCTTCCAGATATTCCTTTAGTACCCGATTGGACAGATCAGCCTTTTGAAGAAGTAAAATATGCGATTATTGAACATGGCTATATCCTTGGCACAGTTGAGTTTATAGAAAACCCTTTTCATCCGAGAGGTTCTGTATATGTTCAGGAACCTATACCCTTCTCTCCAGCAGAAGCAGGTACGCGCATCAATCTGGTAGTCAATGAAAAACCATAGCCTTGGAGCTTCCCTTTTATCTATCCCCCCCTTTGAATTAGCCTCAAAGCTCAACGAACTTATAAAGTGTGGAATTGATTTTGTTCATTTGGATATTATGGATGCCAATTTTGTCCCAAACCTTGCCTTTAATTATGAAACATGTCAAAGTATCAAAGCTCTTGCAACAGCTGTGCCTCTTGATGTACATTTTATGGTTACACCCAGGGCTTTAAAGGCCATCTTACCCTCGTTTTTTAAGCTGAATGCCTCCTGGATGACTTTTCACATCGAAACGCTTTCTTCTGTTGAGGAGTTGTTTGATGAGTGCCGTCGTAATGGCATTCAAGCTGGTCTTGCCATTAATCCTGACACCGATCTGGCATCGCTCGAACCCCACCTGGATCAGTGCAGAATAGTTCTTTTAATGAGTGTTCCTCCAGGATATGGGGGGCAAGCCTTTGATGAAAATACTTTTGAGCGGATTCAAAAACTTAGCTCTTTGCGTGATAAGAAAAATCTTGACTTTTTGATTGAGGTAGATGGAGGCATCAAGCTAGCAATAGCAAAACAGTTAAAAACTCTTTCTGCAGATATGATCGTCATTGGCAGTGACTTGATCAAGCAATCCAACAAACAACGCTATATTCAGGATTTTCATAAGACCGAGACATGATTACCTTTGTGGGGCCTGTTTCTCAGGATTCTCCAATATACCTTAAAAAAGAGCTTAGTTCCATAAAAGGGCTTTTAATAGCATTGGATGGGGGGGCCACCCTGCTTCATCAACTAGGAATTATTCCTGATCTTTGGTTTGGTGATATGGATTCAGCTGATCAAGCAACTTTGCAAGCTTTAGCATGCCAAAAGGTCAAGATTTTTCGTTATCCAACTGAAAAAGAATCTTCTGATTTCGAATTGGCACTGCAGTATCTTCTTAACCAAAACATAAGCTTCCATAAGCTAAACCTTTACGGTATGCTTGGAGGAAGAATGGATCATATGCTCTTTAATCTTGAGCTAATCAAAGGCATAGCCTCCCAAATTGATATCCTTTGTTTTTGTTCATCCAGTCTGGATGTTTTTTTGCTAAGTCCAAAGCATGTCTTGTCCATACAAACTCGAGTAGGACAACTTATATCTTTGATGCCTTTCATAGAAGAGGTAAAGCTTGAGAGAACTGCGGGTCTAAAATATCCTCTAAAAAACGAAGTATTAAAAACTTTTTCGAGTCGCGGTTTGAGCAATGTTTGTACCACTAGCGAAGTGACTATCGAGATTCAGACAGGCACTTTGCTTATTTTTCATTACAAGGAGGGATTCGATGAAAATTTTTCTTGATACAGCCAACTTTGAAGAGATTAAGCAAGCAGTTGAATGGGGGATTATTGATGGTATTACCA
>Ga0351963_1094_pt1 | contig 12196 bp, 10 predicted proteins | sample TotcelT113001N14_FD_205804 | JGI IMG/M metagenome (GOLD analysis project Ga0351963, IMG submission 205804) | Enriched cells from coal bed in the Powder River Basin, Montana, United States - Total cells T11 rep3 HSBNCT.T11.300.1.N14 ... | reverse complement strand
AAAATACAAGGAAAAGGCCATGCATAAGGCTGACATGAACGAGGTGGAATACCTGGTTGTTGGCACCGGCCCCGGCGGAGCAACCGTTGCAAGGCAGCTTGCAGCAGCGGGCAGGAGCGTCCTCATGCTGGAAAGGGGCCCGCGCCACCCTGAAAGGAGCCTGGGCTTTCCCTTCGGCGTCAGGGTTCTGGACGGCTTTGGCATCTTGAGCAAATCAAAGGAGGGGGTTTACATTGCCCGCGGCATAACAGTGGGCGGCTCGTCCCTTGTTTTCAACGGCAATGTCTATAATCCTCCCAAGGCCCTTATGCAGGCAATGGGGATTGATTTTTCCCAGGAGGCAGAGGAGCTGCGCCGGGAAATAGGCGTCAGCGTGCTGCCGGATCGCTACTTCGAGAACGCCACCGGGCTTAAAAGCCTTCTGGCGGCAGGCGCAAAGCTTGGCTATTCCTTCACGCCCCAGGACAAGTTCATTGACCCGGACAAATGCCTGGTGGGCTGCGACTCCTGCATGATGGGCTGCCAGAGGAGCGCCAAGTGGACCACAAGGGTTTTTGTGGATGAGGCTGTTGCAAAAGGCGCCAAAATAGAAGAATCCACCCCAGTTGACAAACTCATTGTGGAAAAGGGCAGGGTGAAAGGCGTACTCACCCGCAAAGGCATGGCCGTCCACGCGAAAAATGTGATTCTGGCCGCAGGGGGCATAGGCACGCCGGGCATTCTGCTGCGCTCGGGCATAAAAACCGTGGGCAGCCACTTTTTCATGGACCCCATGAACCTTATTCTGGGCCGGGCAAAGGATCGCCAGGGCGGGGCCTACAAGGAGATGACCTTCACCCACACCATTGATTCCTTCAAGGAATCGGACGGGTTTATCATCTCCAACCTTTCCTCTTTCAGCGCCACCATGCCCACCATCATGCGCGGCAATGTGTTTCTGAAAAATTTCTGGCGCACGCCGGCTTTTAAAAGGGCAATAGGCCTTTTTGTGAAGCTTGCAGACTCCCCCCAGGGGCGGGTGAGCGCAAACGAGCGCCTGGAAAAGCCCTTTCCGGAGTACGACAGGACCCGCATGGCAAAGGGCACGGCCATTTCAAAGGAAATTCTGCTGGAAGCAGGCATTGATCCAAAGTCCATTTCCGTTGCCGAGTGGATAGGGGGCCACCCCGGAGGCACCGCAGCAATGGGTCGCTTTGTGGACAGGAATTTCAGCTCGGAAATTGAAGGCCTCTTTGTCTGTGACGGCTCGGTCATGCCCCAGTCGCCCGGCGTGCCGCCCACCCTGACCATTCTGGCCATGTCCAAACTGCTGGGAAAGATGCTCCTAAAAGAGGTGACTCCAGAGGAAAGGGCCATATAGGGCAGGGGCTCCGGGCCGCTTGCAGCAGAGGCTTCCGCGTTGGCAGTCAGCCCGTAAAACCGGGGCTGGCTTTTTGCCGGGGATAGGCCCCTTATGCGGCCGCGGCCCCTTGAGCCTGCCAACCCCTTTTTTTGATTGCATATACCCAAAAATAGCGCTATAAAAAGGCTTCAGTTGCGTCAACTTTGGAGGAGGAACCAGAATTGGCGCAAACCGCCAGACCGCTGCCGGGCGTGAGTGGCGAGTCTTTATGCAGCAACCTTCTTGGAGGAGAACTGGAAAACGGAGGAAAACCATGAAAAAAACTTGTGTGCTGGCTCTTGTTGCAGTTCTGGCAATCGGCATGGTGGCAGGCCCTGCATTCGGCGCAGACCGGGACAACCGCTTTGCCCTGGGCGGCAGAATAAGCTATCTCCTGCTCACCGACTACACCGACAAAAACGACCCCAATTTTGAGACCGAGTTCGGCGGAGCAGCCCTTTTTGAAATTGACGGGGCCTGGTATGTGAACAGCATGTTCTCTATGGAAATGGGCCTTGGATATGACAAGGTCTCCGTGGATGGGAAGGACAAGACCACGGGTGCAAAGCAGTCCGTCGGCGACATCACCCAGATCCCCCTCACCCTCACGGGCCGCCTGCACTATCCTGGCGAGAGCTTTGCCCCCTACATCGGCTTTGGCTGCGGATACTACTTCAACAACTTTGACCTGGACAATGCTCTCCAGGCAACCCTGCCCGCCGGAACAAGCCAGGACATTGACAACAGCTTTGGCTGGCATCTTGGCGTGGGCATGGACTACTTCTTTGACGACAACTGGGCCCTGAATGTGGACTACAAGTATGTGTGGAACGAGACTGATGTGAAAGAGACCACTGCCGCAGGCACCACCAAGGACAAGGTGGAGATGAACGGCTCGGTCATAGGCCTGGGCTTCAAGTACCTGTTCTAACATTCGGCGCATGGGCCTGCATCAGCTTGCAGGCCGACCATCCCGGCAAACGGTCTAAAAAAAACGGGCAGCCTTCTTTCGGGGGCTGCCCGTTGCTCTTGGCTTAAATGTCTGCCAGCCGCATCCATTAAAGGAGATTGACATGGCCAAAACAGTTTACATTGAAACCGAGGAATGTGCAGGCTGCGAAAGCTGCGTGGAAATGTGCCCGGATGTTTTCGGGTTTGACGATGACAATGGAAAGGCCTTTGTGAAGGTGGAGCAGGGCGGCGACGAGGCCTGCATTCAGGAAGCCATGGAGACCTGTCCCTCGGAGTGCATCCACTGGAAATAGAGGGGCGCTCCCAGGGAAACGATGGCTGCGTTACGCTCGTTTGGCAAGGGACTCGATGTACTGCCAGCACACCTTCGCCCTTGCCAAACTCGCAAGCCTTGCCATCCTTTCCCTGGAACCGCCCTGTGCGCTTGTGGTTGAAGGTGGTAACGGCCCGTCTCCCTGGAACCGCCCTGTGCGTGTGGAGGCGCTCCCAGGAAAACTTTTAGCTGCGTTCACTTCCCCGTGAAGGGGACTCGACATACTTCAAGTATGCCTTCGCCCCTTCCCGGCTCGCAAGCCTTGCCATCCTTTCCCTGGGACCGCCCTGTATGCCGGTGCTGGAAGATGGAGAACCGCCTCCAGGCCCGTCATTCCCCCGAAAGCGGGAATCCAGAATAAAAACCGACTGTTGGCCTTACCGCAACAGGGCCTTGCATGGATTCCGGCTTGCATCACAAATGACTTCGACCCCGCACCAGGGCCTTAAATCGCGGCAATTTTCTCTCTCCCTTTTCTTTTTCAGCCCGGCATGAATCTGCATCAAAGCTGCTGGCGCAGCTCGCGCTTTAGCACCTTGCCTGCGCCGCTAACGGGAATAAGGTCTATGAAAATTACCTCGCGGAGCTTCTTGTAGGCCGCCACCTGCTTGTTCACATGGTCAATAAGCTCCTGGGCGCTCACCTCCCTGCCAGCTTTTTTCTGCACAAAAGCCACGGGTTTTTCTCCGGCGGCTTCATCTGCCTTTCCCACAACAGCGCAGTTTTCCACAGCCGGATGGGTGAAGAGAATCTCTTCAATCTCCCTGGGGTAAACATTGTAGCCCTTGTAGAGGATGAGGTCCTTCTTGCGATCCGTGATGTAGAAGAATCCGTCCTCGTCCTCTTTGCCTATGTCGCCCGTGTAGAGCCATCCGTCCTTTAGCACCTGGGCTGTTGCTTCGGGCTTTTTCCAGTAGCCCTTCATCACCTGGGGGCCTTTTATGCAAAGCTCGCCCTCGTTTCCTGGGGGCAGGTCCTCTCCGGAGGCTGCATCCACCACCTTTAGCTCTGTGTCAAAAACCGGCAGGCCCACCGAGCCGTGGCGGATGAGATTGCGATCCGGCGGGTTGGCGGTTGCCCCCATTGTGCATTCCGTTGCGCCGTAGGCCTCGCACACAACACCGGAAAAGGCATCAAGAAGCTTGTCCAGCACGGCCCCAGGCAGGGGCGCAGCACCGGAAGCGGCAAGCTTTATGCCCGAAAGGTCGTAATCGGCAAAATTGGGTAGCTGGGTAAGAGGAACATAAAGCTGGGGCGCGCCGCCAAGGCTTGTGGCCTTGTACTTGCCTATTGCCTCTATGTACTCCACAGGGTCGAAGCGCGGAAAAACAACCATTGTTGTGCCGGAACCCACCATGTTGTTCAAATATCCTATGGTTCCCATTGCGTGGAACCAGGGCACCACCACAAGGGCTGTCTCGTTGTCGCGGGAAAGGAGCCTGTCCTTTTTGGGGTCAACCCCAGGGGGGAAAACCACATCATAGGAGCCGTCCGGATTTGACTGAATCTGCCCGCCGGTGAACCAGCAGCCAAACTGTATGGAATTGACCAGAACATTTTTGTGGGTGAGCATCACCCCCTTGGAAACGCCTGTGGTGCCGCCCGTGTAGGCCAGGTGGGCAAGGTCGTTTTCAATGTCAATCTCCACCTGGGGAGCATTGGGCTGGTTGTCCCGCAAAAGGTCCGTAAACTCTATTGTGTTGGGCACCGGGAACTTGCCAAGGGGTTTCAGCGGCTGGATGACCGGGTTGTAGCAGTCGGCAATGCTTGTGGTGATGATGTTTTTCACCTGGGTGTTTGGTATCACCCCTGCAATGCCCGGATACACAAGGTCTAATGAGATTAAGGTTTGCGCCTCGGAATCATTTAGCTGATATTCCACCTCCCTGGGGGAGAGCAGGGGGGAGAGGGGCGTGAAAACCGCACCCACCTTGAGTGCGCCGTAATAAGCAATGGCAAACTGGGGGCAGTTGGGCAGGTGTATGGCCACCTTCTGGCCCTTGGTCACACCCAGTCCTGTAAGGGCTGCGGCAAAGCGGTCGGCAAGGTCTTTGAGCTGCTCAAAGGTGAGTTCCATGCCGCCAAAAAATATGGCCAGGCGGTTTGGCACCCGTTTGGCTGCCTGATCCAGCAGTTGAAAAACCGGAAGGGAAGGGTAATTGATGCTTTTGGGCCAGTCCTTGGGCCAGCTTCCAAAGTTTTTGGGCATGGGTCATCCTCCTTTCCTTGGCCCTGGCGGGCATTCAAGGGGGATTTGTGTTAGGCAATCTCGGAAAAATAGACGGAAGGCCTCAAACAGCTTTTTATATCCGAATTTTTTTAAAATAGCACAATGGTCAGCCCAGTGGCAATATCTGGTGCTGTTTCGCTCTTCAGGGAGGCATAAACCTTATGGCTCTCTCAAAAAAAACTTGCATTAAGACGAATTGCAGATTATGGAATGATTCATCATTCCGTTTTTTCTAAACCCTTTTTGACCACCGGCAAGCGGCTTTTTGCGGAGGATTGCATGAACCAGGACAAAATCGCACAGCGCCGGGCCGAGATTCTGTCCGCATCGCTGGATGTTTTTGCCCAGAAGGGCTACCACGCCGCCAAAATCGCAGACATTGCCGAGCGCCTGGCCATGGGGCACGGCACCTTCTACCGCTATTTCAAGAACAAGCTGGATATCTTCTGCTCTGTCATTGATCTTATCATTGTCGAGCTTGCCAATGTTATGGAGACGGAAGACCCCTACAGCACAAACAGCCTGGAGGAATACCGGCAGCAGATTCTGCGGATAGGAAACCGCCTTTTCACGGTCTTTATCGGAGATTCGCGCCTTTCCCAGATAGTGTTTTACGAGGCCCTGGGAGTTGACCGCGAGCTTGACGAAAAGATGGATGCCGTGATGCGCCTCATGGAGGCAGCCATTGAGCAGTATCTTGAAAATGGCATGAACAAGGGCTTTCTGCGGGCGGATCTGGACAGGGTGACAACTGCCAAGGCGGTCAATGCCATGATTTTCGGCGGGGCCAAGGATGTGATGGACGCAAAGGACAAAAAGGCCCGCAGTATAATGTGGAACGAGGTGGTCGCCCGCCTCATGCTGGAAGGAATGGCTGCAAGGCATGAAGGCAATGCTCCATAAACTTTGAACACACCCTTAAAAGCAGGCGAAGTTTTTTTGCCGTCAAACAGGTGGCATCAATAAACGCACGAAACCAAAAGGGAGGAAAAACTCATGGTACAGGTGGATGTTTTCTGGTCCTATGCTCTGGGGGCAAGCTTTGCCTCTGCTGCTGCCCGCCAGTTGAGAAAGACGGACAAGCCCTTTGAAAGCAAGTTCTTTTCCTACACAATGGTTTTTCTTGCCTGCATCTTCGGGCCTTCAGGCATCTATCTTTTGTGGCAGTTCCCCCACTGGGAGACAATGCAGGTGGCCTCAACATGGGGAGACCTGCCTGCCTGGCTTGTGGTTGTCTTTTCTGTCACCAACATCACCCAGGGCATTCTGGGCTTTTTCGTGAGCTATCTCTTTATCCGCAAAGGCCGTTTTTACGCCGCGCACCTCCAGGTGTTTCTTGGCTACTTTTTCATGTTCTTCATTCTTATTTATGGATGGGACGGCTCCGGCTGGCAGCGCTTTCTCTACGACCCAACGGTGAACAACGGAGTTTTGTGGACGCCTGGAACCCACATGGGGCTGGACTTTATTACCAGCAATGTTGCGCTCACCCTTTACGGCATGGGCGTTATCCTTGTCCCGGCCCTTGTAATACCAATGGTGCGCTGGATTCGCGTGGGCGCATACATTGATCCTGATGTGCGGCATCAGGATGTTCCCGCCCCCATCAGCCTTGCAATATTCATAGGCATTGCCATTTTCTGCGTTAATCTTGGCAGCGCCGGGGCTGCGGCCATCCTCTGCTGGCTTGTGGGCAAGGTAACAGGCGTTGGAATAGGCATTATTGTGGGCGTGCCCCTATTTCTGGCATTAGCCTGGTTCTTGCTGCTGCGGGAAAATATGCCCGGGTACAAGGTTTACAGGCGCATATTCATTCAGGAGCCGGTAAAATAGCCCAAGAGCAGGCCTTGCCGGAAAGGGAAAACCCCATGAACAGCACCCAAAAGGCAACTCTGTTAAGGCCACTGGCAATTCTGGCAACCGCCAACCTTGCTGTTGGAGGCCTCATGCACTGGATGGGGCTTGTGAGTTTTCGGGCGGACAACCTGCTCATGGAATGGTGGTATTATGCCATATTCCTTGCTGCTGGCATTCTTTATCCGGCTGGCGCGGCGCTCATGCTTTTAGACAAAAAGGCCGGCTACCTCATCGGGGTGGCCGGCCCTGTCATCGGCGGGGCGCTCATTCTTATTGGCTTTCTTTTTCCGGCAACCGGCTTTCTTGTGCTGATTCCCGGAACAGTTGACCAGAATATCACCCTTATGGGCTTTATAACCCTTGTTACAGAGCCCGTTGCGGTTTTTCTGGCTGGCTTTTGCCTGTTTCACCTTCATTTAAAGCCCTTGCAGGTGAGGCCATGACCCAAAAACCTTCCCAGGAAAGCCTTTTGGCCGTGGTTCAGGATTTGGAGGAAAATCCTGCCAAAGACAAGTATGCCCTTTTGGAGGATGTACTTGAAAAAGGGCGTTTTTTTGAGGTGCTGGAAGAAAAGCGCCGGGAAAAGGGAAAGGAAAAAGAGGACTTTTTTGTTGTTGTGAAGTCCAACATTTCCATGATGCTGCGGCGCTCGGATGTGGGTGTCTATACAGACCCCTTTCTGGTCATCCATCTTCTGCGCCTTCTTGTTGCCAGGGGCTACACAAATCTTGCTGTGGTGGAAAGCCAGAACCTTTACGGCAACTGGTTTTTAAACCGCAGCGTGCCAAGCATTGCGGCCCGCTGCGGTTATTTGGGTTATGCCCCGGCCAAAGAGGGCAAGGCGTCTTTGCCCGCACAAATCCGCGTGACCGGAGGCGGGGTGGATGCCATTGTGCCGCTTCACAAATTCAGGAAGCTGATTGCGCGGCACGGTAACATCTTCAATCACCATCTTCTTTGCCATTGTGAGGATGAAGGGATAAAGACTTGCCCTGGCTTTCCAGTAGCTTGCCGCCTCCTTTTGGTCCTCGATGACACGCACATCCATAACGCCCATATCTTTGCACAGGGCGGAAAGGTTTTTCAAATCTGCGGCCACCTGCTCGGGCGAGCCGTCAATCTCCATGAGAAGATATGCCTGTCCGTCCCCTGCCAGCGGCGGGGAGATGATGCTGTTCATCACCATTACAGCCATTGCCGTAAGAAACTCCAGCATGGCCGGAACTGTGCCTGCGGAAATGATGGCGCTCACCACGGATGCGGCCTGCTCTGCGCTGTTGCAGGTGACAACAGCCGTGGCGCTGGCCTTGGGTTTTGGCAGAAGCCGCAAATGAACCTGGGTGATTATGCCTAGAGTCCCCTCCGAGCCTGCAAAGAGATGCGTTATGTCGTAGCCCACAGACTGCTTCACGCACAGGCTGCCGGGGCGGATGATTGTGCCGTCCGCCAGAACAGCGGTGAGACCCAGCACATAGTGTGGTGTTGTGCCGTATTTCACCCCGCGGGGCCCCCCTGCACGGGTGGCCACATTGCCGCCTATGGTGCAGACCGAGGCGGATTGTGGGTCCGGCGGGTAGAAAAGGCCCATTGGGCCAATGGCTGCCTTGAATTTGTCCAGCACCACCCCGGCTTCCACTGTTGCAGTCATATTGCCGGGGTTTACCCCCAGAATGCGGTTCATGCGCTTCAAATCCACAACAATTCCGCCGAATATGGGCGTGCAGCCGCCGGAAAGGCCCGACCCGGCCCCGCGGGGCGTTACAAAAATGCCTCTGGCAGAGGCGTAGCGTAAAATCGCGGCAACCTGCTCCGTGCTTTGGGGCAGCACCACGGCATCGGGCTTTCCGGTTGCGTAATCATAGGTGGCGTCACTGCGATAGGCGTACAAATCCGCCGGATTCACCAAAACGCTTCCCGCGCCCGTTATCTCTTCCAAATCCCTGCCCAGACCACCGGCCATTTCAACCCCGCAAAACACACGATGATTAAAGATGATTCAAAAACAAGGTGTTGCATCAATATAAATATGGTGCAGACAGTTTAACGCAACCGCCCCCCTGCGCACAAGCCATTGTTCCCAAAAAGCGGGAAAAGGCTTTTTAAGGCCGGATTTCCATAAGGAAAGCGCCCTGCTCAAAGGTGCCTGTCCGCAGCTTTTACCCTGCCAGCCTTCACAGAAAAAAGCCAAACTCGTTTTCAATTTCAAAATCCGCCTGGGAGGTGCGGCAGGCCAGGGTGGCAAAGTCCAGAAGGGCCTTTTTTTCCCTGCGGGCGATTTCCCTTTTCTTGGTCATGGACTGGCGGCTTGCTGTGACCAGCATTTTATCTGCCGGGGCCTTTGCAAGGCTGGCCAGAGCCGAAGGCTGACGGCGTTTTAAAACCGGCACAAGCTTTAAGGCCAGGGCAAGCTCAAAGCGGGGCAAATTTTCGGGCAGAATTTCTTCCCAGGCGCCCTTTTCCAAATCCGCGCAAATGGGCACAAGGGCTGCTGGCTGCACAAACCCGGAAAAGGCCTTCAGCACCCTGATGACCTCCGGGTCTTTGTCCACTGCAATGTAAAGGGAGAGTTTTTTTCCCTGCTCTGCAAAAAAAGGGTAGGACAATGGGTGCAGGCCGCAGCCTATGTCCAGAATGCTTTTTGGAGGGCTGATTGCCGCAAAAAGATTGCTGTAGAAGTCCTTATAATAAGGTGTGCGCTCAACTGTGGAAACATGGGCGGCAAGAAGCTCACTCACAATTTGAGCAACAGGCCCGCTGTCCGGGCTTTTTCCTGCATTTTGCCGCAAAAGCTCACAAAGTTGGGCAATGTCGGCCGAATCGCCCTTGTAGCGGCGCAACTGATAATAAATCCCCTTGCGGGCCTTTTTTACAAACTGCTTGTAGGCTGCAAGGCGGCAGGGGTCCTTGCCTGCATTCAGGGCATCATCCAAATCCGGAAAGGCTGCCCAAAGCTCCGTGAAAATTTTTCGGGCAGTTTGAGGCTCCACCTTGTACAGGCGGCAGGCAGCCAAAACCTCTTTTTCTATTATTTCTCCAGCGCCGGGATGCAGAAGGGCCATGCCTTACGCCTCCCGATCCAGCTCAAGGGCCTGCCAGGAGCCGGCCAGGCGGCTTGAAGGGAAAAGCTCCATGTGCTTTGCGGCAATGTGCATAAGGTGCTCGTTCAGCAGGCCCTCTTTTAGAAGCTCGCCGGCTTTTTTCATGGTGTGGACAATGACCCACAGGTTGTGCCGGGCAAGGCTTACCGTGTCTTGGTAAACCTTTTCCATGCCCTGGGCGCATTGGGGGCAGCAGCAGCAGTAGGGCGGGTTTTTTAAATCCATCTCCTCGCGCTTCAAGGCCCCATAAGGGGTCATGTACCAGCCGCCTTTGGCATAATGCACAAAGGATGAGGAATCAAAAATATCGCAGCCCAAAGCCATGTAAAAGGGCAGTTCCAAAGGGTCTCCGCCGCCGTAAAGGTGTATTGGCACGGTTTTGGGCAAAATGGCCCTTGCCTGGCGTATCACCCGGCCGACAAATTCCATATCGTGGTTTCTGTTGAAAAATGGCACCAGCGCCCCTAAAGCCGCATAGGAAACGCCAAGTTTTGCAAGCATTTCCATTGCCTGGCCCCTCAAGTCCAGAAAGCGGCCGCCCTGGCCCACGCCTATGAGTGTGGACTCGCCGGAAAGGGGCAGCACCTGCTCAATCCTCTTTATGGTGGCAAGCATTTTTTTGCGGGCCACCGTGCGTTTGTCCCCAGGCGGGGTTATAAGATCAAGAGGCGAGATGACATCCACGCCGATGTCCCGCTGAAAGGCAACTATGGTCTTGTTCTTGAGATACAGCGGCCCTGAAAACTGCTGAAAGGCCCCTGAATCTGTGACCACAATTCCATCAAAACCCAAAAATTCGTGTATGCCTTTGTTGAGAACTTCGGCTTTGCGCTCCCTGTGCTTGTACAGAAAAAAGGCATTGGTCATTATGGCGCCAAAGCCAAAATCGTGGCCCAGCATATCAATGTCAACAAAGGGGTTGTCCAGCTCGAAAACCGGCAGAAAAAGCGGCAGGGGCAGAGCCTTGCCCTTGACTGAAAGAAAACGGGTCATGGATACAATTTTTCCGCAAAGGCGCAGTTGGTAACGCAAAAACCAAAATTCCTTTTTAGCATGGAATGCCGGGCAAGGCCAGAGCGGTTGATCCGGGTTGCAGGGCCACAAGCATTTGGAATTGGAAAGGCATTGTGCAGTTGTTTTGTTGGGATAGGCTTGCCTTGAGCTTCGCTATCTCAACCTGCTGCTGGATCCCCGCTTTCGCGGGGATGACGGGTCGGGGGCGGTTTTCCCTTTAACCATAAGCGTAGGGGGCGGGTCCAGGGAAAGGATAGCAAGGCGCGCGAGCCGGACAAGGACGAAGGTGTACTTTAAGTACATCGAGCTCCTTGTACGGCGAAGCGCAACACAGCTATCGTTTTCCTGGGGCCGCCCCTCCACCACCACCGCCCTATCCACCATGACACCAGGGACGGCCCCTGCCAAATAAAGCCGGAGCTTTGGTTTGCAGGGCAGCAAGCTGTTCCCCCAGGCTTTTTGGCTCTATTTTCTGCTCCAGGCAGTAATTTATTATTGTTGCTGCCGCAATGTTTGCCGTGGAAAGGCCTGCTTCAAAGGCAATGGGTTTCTGGTTCACCATAAGATAATGGCCGGAAAAATCCACAGGCCCATTGATTTTTGCGGCCAAAAGTATGTTTGCAAGCCTTGAAATATCGGAACTGTCCAGAGAGCCAAGCTCTCCTGCCAAAGCAGGATGCTGACTGAAGATGGGCGCAACCTCCTTTTCCCTTTTCAGCCTGCGGGCAAAGAGCCATTGGCGGAATCGCAATTTCAGATAGCCCATATCCAGCAGAATATTGACAGGCAGGGTGGCATAAAAAAGCAGCTTCTTAAAAAGCCCCTTGTTTGTGCTCTTGTGGGGAAAACACAAATCATAACCGCCTGTGGCAAGAGAGCCAGAATAGGTCATGAGCCAGGCTGATGATTCCATAACCTGGCAGAGCCACACAAGGATATACAGGGTGTTGCGCCATGCCTTTAATGGCCTTGCAGTTCCTTCCACACGGTAGGGCTTTGGCGGGGATATTTGTGCAAGATGCTGGTAGAGAGTGCTTTTTTCGGGCTTTATACCCATGAGCGTTGCGCCGAAATGGTCAACAGCCAGGAGGTCGTTTCCGGCAATGAGGGTGTGGGGCCTGTTGCAGACAGCCTTTATTTTAACACCGAGAATACCGTCTGCTGCGGTATAGCCGTCCACAACGGCATAATCCACGGGCAGGGCCTTTATGCAATGGGCTGTCCACAGGCCCACAAGCCGCTTGCAGTGGTAATGGCTCACCTTGTCCTGAAGGGGCAGGCAGCCGTAAATGTTTTTTACTGCCAGGGTGTAATAGGAATAAAAGTGGGTC
>Ga0351963_1083_pt1 | contig 13758 bp, 9 predicted proteins | sample TotcelT113001N14_FD_205804 | JGI IMG/M metagenome (GOLD analysis project Ga0351963, IMG submission 205804) | Enriched cells from coal bed in the Powder River Basin, Montana, United States - Total cells T11 rep3 HSBNCT.T11.300.1.N14 ... | reverse complement strand
CGTAAAAATTGGTTTCGAGAATGCAGAGTTTTTGGCCTATTTCGTAGCTACTTTCGAAATAATGTGTGGCGTATTGTTACTTGCGGGTTTATTTACCCGTTTAGCGTCGATGCCTTTACTTATCATTATGGCAACAGCAATTGTAACTACGAAAATTCCAAAACTTTTTAATGATGGGTTCTGGACGATGGCTCATGATTCAAGAACGGACTTTGCTATGACAATGCTCCTGATTTACCTGATTATTTACGGGGCAGGCAAGCTTTCAATAGATTCAGCAATATCTCGGCGTTAAATTTTCACTGCCCACAAATTGCCGGCGAAGTCTGCTACGTAGAGGGTGTCGCCGTCAATTAGGAGGTTGCCCAGGATGGGTGAGCCGGCGTTGATTCGCCAGATGAAGCGGCCGTTGCGCACATCTACGCAATAGATGTATCCGTCGTTGGCGCCAAAGTAGAGGTTGTTGCCTTTAAGGGCGACGCCTCCATCTACGGTCATTTGGAAATCTTTGGTGTAGGGCGCTGTGTAAAGCAATGCGGGATTTGTTTTGAAGTTCCAAAGCTCTTTGTAGCCGTTAGTGCGGTCAAAAGCAACAACTCCTTTGTCGGTTGTGCCTGTGATGTAGTACTTTTCGGTGACTAGCGGTCTTGAGTTGCTGTTGATTCGGTAATCAATCTTAAGCTTCATAAGCTCCTCACCACTTAAAGGATCTACCTCTGTAATATAGCTGGGCGAGGCGTAGTAAAATTTTCCGTCAAAGAGTACCGTAGAGCCCGTCCCGGAGGTTACAGTTACTCTCAGATGTGTTATCATTACCATCAATGGCTCAATAGCGAAAATGCCTCTATGCATTTGGAACACAATTATGGAGAAGAGATGTACATTGATTTTACGGGAGAAAAACTTCGCTATTTCTGTCCAGATGCCGGCAAGGCAGTTCAAGCAGAGGTTCTTGTAACGATACTTGGTGGCAGCAAAAACTTTTATGTAGAGGCTGTTCGTAGCCAAAAAGTAGAAGAGTTTACAATGGCTGTCAGTAACTCACTTCACCACTTTGGTGGTGTACCCAAGGTATTTATTCCGGACAATCTCAAGTCAGGTGTTAATATTGCCGATAAGTACCAACCATTAATAAACGACACCTTCCTCTCTTTAGCCAATCATTATGGAGCAATTGTAAGTGCTACAAGATCAAGAAAACCCAAGGACAAGGCATTGGTGGAGAGCATCATTAATGTGGTTTATACATCTGTATTTGCACCACTAAGAGACAAGCTTCCCTATGGGGTTACAGAACTTAACAAGAGCATAAAAGAGCTTGTATTTATTGCTGTTGCCAAAAATTTCCAGAATAGAGATTACAGCCGTAAGGATCTGTTTGAGAAGTACGAAAAGAGTGCTCTGATGCCATTGCCAATACATAGATATGAGATTACAAAATCATATAAACTTAAGGTAAACACAGATTATCATGTTTATTTTAACAAGGATAGACATAGCTACAGCGTGCCTTATAAATATGTTGGTAAGAGGATAAAAGCAGTGGCGTCACAAAGTACAATATCCTTCTACTATAATAATGTGCAAATAGCATCTCACATCAGAAGCACAAATGAAAACAGCTTTACTACAAAAGATGAACATAGGCATCCAAATCACAGATATGTTGAACAATGGGAGCCTGCTGTTGCTTATACTTGGGGGAGCACAATAGATCCTTTGGTCGAAGATTATATGAGGAATATGATGTCTGTAAGCACCTATCCACATATGGCCAGAAGGATGTATGAAGGGGTTGTCAATTTAAGTAAAAAATATGGACACATCAGATTGACAAACGCTTGTAAAAGAGCATTAAGTTATAGAGTTTATGATTACAGTACATTAAAGAACATCCTTTCGAATAACCTGGATAATCATACCAGAGTACCTGTAACTAAAGTCGTAAAGCTACCTCTTCACGAGAACATAAGAGGTGCTCAATATTACAAATAAACTGACAGCTATGGATAGCAATAACATATTAAGTAAAATGAGTTCAATGAGGTTAGACGGAATGTATAGCCTATATAAAAATATGGTGGGATCAGTTCAATATGACTCAGTTACAAACGAAGAACTTTTAACCTTACTTATTAATGCGGAATGGGATAACAGAGAGAACAATCGAATAGAGAGATCATTAAAAGAGGCAAAGTTCAGGTATCAGGCATCTGTTGAAAATATAAGATATGACGATGACAGAGGGTTGGATAAATCACAAATAATAAGGTTGTCAGATTGCTCATACATTAAGCAGGCAAAAAACATCTTGATAACAGGCTTTACCGGAACAGGGAAGAGCTATCTTGCTTCCGCTTTTGGACATCAGGCTTGCTATAACTGTCATAAAGTACAGTATTACAACGCACAAAAACTCTTTGCTAAACTGAAGAACGCCAAAGCAGATGACACATATTACAGATTAATGGCCAAGATAGCAAAGCAGGATCTTCTTATAATAGACGATTTTGGATTACAAATACTTGATGATATTGACAGGCTTATACTTCTTGAAATAATGGAGGATAGATATGGACTTAAATCAACAATTATAAGCTCTCAACTGCCAGTAAAAGTGTGGTATGACATCATAGGAGAGAGCACCATTGCCGATGCAATTATGGATAGACTGGTAAATGGAGCTTTTAGAATAGAAATAAAATCAAAAAAATCTCTAAGAGAATAAATAACATTATAATTTTTGGCACTATCCAATAAATTGTGTAAACGATAATGCAAAAAATAAAAAGCATTATTAATTTTAACCATCAATTCAAATGGAAACACAATTTATGGCCAAACAAAGAACGGGGTTACCTCCGGGACTAATCACTAAGGAGTTTTTAAAACAGTTCAAGTCCGAAGAGGATGTTAGCAATTTCATGAAGGATCTTCATTCACAAGTTCTTGAGCAGATGTTACAAGGCGAGATGGATGCACATCTAGGATATGAAAAGAATGACGTATCCGGAAATAACACCGGTAATTCAAGGAACGGCAATTTTCCCAAGACAATCCAGACAGAACACGGGGAATCTACCATACAGATACCGAGAGACCGGAATGGGGATTTTGAACCCATAATTGTTCCCAAACACAAGAGCCGAGGCCTGTCTATAGAAAAACTTGTAATATCACTATATGCCAAAGGGATGAGCGTGTCTGACATTGAGGATGAGTTGCGCAATATTTATGAAATCAACCTTTCCGGTTCATCCGTATCAATAATCACAAACAAGGTTACTCAGGCAGCCCAAGACTGGCAGAACAGACCTCTTGAAAGGCAGTATCTGATTGTTTGGATGGACGGCATAATGTTCAAGGTAAGAGATGGCGGAAAGGTAATTAACAAGACGGTTTATATATGTGTAGGACTTAATAAAACCGGCAAAAAAGAGGTGCTGGGTCTATGGGTTGGTAAAGCAGAAAGCTCGGCCTTTTGGATGAGTGTTTTAACAGATATAAAGGCTCGTGGAGTGGAAGACATTCTTATTACTTGCACCGATAATCTGAATGGTTTTACAGATACAATCCGGAGCGTGTTTCCAAATGCAGCTACCCAGGTTTGCGTAGTACATCAGATAAGGAACAGCTGCCGGTATGTGACCTACAAGGATTTAAAAGAATTCACCAAAGATCTCAAAACAATATATGGGGCTGTAAATAAAGATGCTGCAGCGCTGGCACTTGATGTATTTGAACAAAAATGGGGTAAAAAGTACCAATATGCTGTTAGAAGCTGGAGAACAAACTGGGATGACCTTACCACTTTCTTCGACTATCCTATGGAAATTCGTAAGATAATTTACACTACCAACCTGATTGAAAACCTTAACGGAAAAATCAGAAAATATACCAAGGCTAAACTCTCATTCCCTAATGATGACGCAGTTAAAAAGTCTGTTTATCTTGCTATTAATGAGATTGAAAAGAAATGGACTATGCCAATAAGGAACTGGGCGATAGTCCTGAATCAGTTTATACTTATATTTGATAACAGAATTTTATTGTAATTATGAAACCTCAATTATCGTTTACACAAAATTCTGGACAGTGCCTAATTTTTTATGCACTTTTGCCATGAAAACGAGAAAACTGTAACTGGCCCCATATGCTCCGGAATAGTGGCCCTATATCACCAGAATAGTTACGAATGCTGCGATTCTCCGCGCCAGTTTGTGGTATGTGTTTGTATTTCAATACAATAAAAATGAGCCAAATTTTACGAAAAAATTGGCTCATTTTTAATATGCACATAATTAATCAGTTACCACAAACTGACGCGGAGATTTTTTCTTCCCGCAGCACTTCCCGCAGCACTTCCCGCAGCACTGACCGCTTCACTGCCCGGTGCACTGCCCGCATCACTGACCGCATCACTGCCTGCAGCTTTTCTAGTACCGGTAGTGGTCGGGTTTGTATGGGCCGTCGGGTGAGACGCCTATGTATTGGGCCTGGTCAGGGGTGAGGCGGGTGAGTTTGACGCCTATCTGGTCGAGGTGGAGGCGTGCAACCTCTTCGTCCAGGTGTTTAGGTAGGCGGTAAACTCCCAGTTCGTAATTGTTTTTCCAAAGCTCAATTTGTGCAATCACCTGATTTGTAAAGGAGTTACTCATTACGAATGACGGGTGACCGGTTGCACAGCCCAGGTTAACAAGACGGCCCTGAGCAAGCAGAATTATTGAATGACCATCCGGGTAGGTGTACTTATCTACCTGCGGTTTAATGTTTATCCTTTGAACACCCGACCACTTCTCCAACTGCGCAACCTGAATCTCGTCATCAAAGTGACCGATGTTGCAAACAATTGACTGATCCTTCATCGCAGCCATATGCGCGGCGGTAATTATGTCGCGGTTACCGGTAGCGGTAACAAAAATATTACCCTCCTTAACAGCCTCCTCCATTGTCACAACCTCGAAACCCTCCATTGCAGCCTGAAGCGCACAAATCGGATCGATCTCGGTAATCAAAACTCTTGCACCGTAACTATGCATAGAACGGGCACAACCCTTGCCAACGTCGCCATAACCGGCCACAACTACCACCTTGCCCGCTATCATCACATCAGTGGCACGTTTAATGCCATCAGCCAGCGACTCGCGACACCCGTACAAGTTGTCAAACTTAGATTTTGTAACCGAGTCGTTAACATTAAATGCCGGGAAGAGGAGTTTGCCCTGCTCCAGCATCTGGTAGAGGCGGTGAACACCGGTTGTAGTCTCCTCAGAAACACCTTTAACCGAAGAGGTGGCTTTATGCCAGCGACCCTTATCGGCAGCAAGAATCTTTTTCAAAATCTTATTTAGCTCCACCTCGTCCTGAGTCTCTGCATGCGCATCCAGAACAGCAGGATTTTTCTCCGCCTCAAAACCTCTGTGCAACATAATTGTGGCATCACCACCATCATCCACGATAAGGTTAGGGCCGAGGCCGGCGCCAAAGTCAAGAGCCTTCTCGGTGCACCACCAATACTCCTCCAAAGTCTCGCCCTTCCATGCGAAAACCGGAACTCCCGCAGCAGCAATAGCCGCAGCAGCATGATCCTGAGTCGAATAGATATTGCAGCTGCACCAACGAACCTCTGCCCCAAGCACCTTGAGCGTTTCAATGAGCACCGCAGTCTGAATTGTCATGTGCAGCGAACCCATCACGCGGGCGCCGGCCAACGGTTTAGATGCCCCGTACTTCTTACGCAGGGACATCAGCCCCGGCATCTCTTTTTCAGCAATCTCAATCTCTTTTCGGCCGAACTCCGCCAGGGAAATGTCGGCAACTTTGTAGTCTTTCATGATTTATTTATTTTGTTTGGTTTTTTAAAATTTTTCTCCGCGCCACTTTTGGACACATTGTTGGTTATGAGTGTGTTTCAAAATAGACTTTTTAAAAAAAATGCTTATTTTGCAGAAAGTCTCAACTGTAAGTGTCTTATATTTAAGTGGTTGTCCAAAACTGGCGCGGAGGTTTTTGTATGTAAAATGGCTCAAAAATATGTCTCTGGTACTTAAGTGGTTACCACAAACTGGCGCGGAGATTATTGGGTGTGTAAATTGGCTCAAAAATATGTGTCTGGTACTTAAGTGGTTACCACAAACTGGCGCGGAGACTCTTTGGTGTGGCAGTGTGCCACGTGTTTAAAAGCTCCCGCGCACAATCTTCGCCACATTGTCGGAGCGGCCAAGTGTGTAGTAGTGAATACCTGGAACGCCGGCCTTGAGAAGTTCGCGCGACTGCATTGTAGCCCACTCGACACCCACCTCACGCACAGCAACATCATCCTTGCAGGCAGCAACCGCCTTGTACAGGTCATTGGGAACATCTATATGGAAAGTCTGAGGCAGCAGACGAATATCGTTCAGAGCCGAAATCGGCTTAAGGCCGGCAATAATCGGAACACTAATTCCCACAGCACGGCACGCCTCCACAAACCTAAAAAACTTTGCGTTGTCGAAAAACATCTGAGTAACAATATAATGCGCACCCGCATCAACCTTAGCCTTAAGCCAGGAAATATCAGCCTCCATATTTGGCGACTCAAAATGCTTCTCCGGATAACCGGCAACACCAATGCAAAACGAAGTAGGAACGGCATGCTCCATGGTCTCGTCAAGATAGCGACCGCTGTTTAGATTCACAATCTGCCTCACCAGCCCGTCGGCATTCTCATGACCATCCCTCTCAGGAATGAACGAGCGGCTGCCACGAACAGGATCGCCACGAAGCGCCAGAACATCATGAATACCAAGGAAGTTCATCTCAATAAGAGCATTTTCGGTCTCCTCGCGGGTAAAACCACCACACAAAACGTGGGGCACAACGGTAATATCATATTTATACTTGACCGCAGCCGCCAGCGCAATAGTGCCCGGCCTTATTCGTGCCACCCGCTTCTCAAGCGACCCGTCGGGCCTCTCCCTGATTAGTGTCTCGTTGCGGTGCGAAGTGAAATTTATATATGCCGGATTAAACTCCAGCAACCCTTCGATAGAGGCGTAAACCTTATCTATGCTGTGGCCTTTTAACGGAGGGAGGAGCTCAAATGTGAAGAGCGGACTTTTTGCTGTTTGAATTTTTTCGAGTACTGTCATTTGAAGGGGGGGTAGTTAGTGTGTGCGGAATTTCTCCGCGCCAGTTTGTGGTATTTAGCTGTGGTTGAGCGTGTTAAAAATGACCCAATTTCTTTTCAAAAATTGGCCTAAAAATAAGTATTTAGTAATCAATGTCATACCACTAACTGGCGCGGAGATTTTTTTCGGCCTCCTGCAGCGTGATGTTTTTGCGTTGGGCGTAGTCTTGGAGCTGGTCGGGGGCGATGGCGCCTACGTTAAAGTAGGTGGAGGCGGGGTGGTCGAAGATGTAGCCGCACACTGAGGCGGGCGGATCCATTGTGTAGTTTTCGGTTAGATGAACGCCAATGTTCTCCTCTGCCCGAAGAATGTCAAAGAGGATTCTCTTTTCGGAGTGGTCTGGGCAGGCAGGGTAGCCGGGTGCCGGACGTATGCCCTGGAACTTGTTGCGGAAGAGCTCCTGCGGTGTGAGGTTTTCATCGGGTGCGTATGCCCAAAACTCTTTGCGAATCTTTTCGTGGAGCCATTCGGCGGCGGCCTCGGCCAGACGGTCGCTTAATATGCGAATCATAATGGTGGCGTATGGGTCTTCCTGGTAGGGTTCGAATTTTTGGTTGTCGATTTTGGCGGTTACCACGAAGAGGCCCAGGTGAGAGGCGATGTCTAACTCCTTTGGTGTATGTTCTTGATTAGCAGTGGTTAAGGTTGAGGTGGTTTTATGAGAAATGTTTAACTCCTTTGGTGTATGATGTTGGTTATCAGAGTTGTGAGGTGCAGTGGTTTTGGATGTGACGTTGCTGTTGGAGCTGTTTTGGTTGCCCGGTACAATGTTGTTTGAGTCGAGCGGGTGTGGCAAAAGAAAATCAGAGAGGCATAGGTTTGGAGTACCGTCTGGCTTTTGCTCCTGGTTGCGGAGGAAGCAGAGGCGGTAAGGGGTTGTGTCTGTCTGGTTAGCTAAGTTTACGTATACAATGGCGTCATCACCTTGTGAGTGGGCAGGGAAGAGGCCGTAAATGGCGTGGGGGGTTATGAGGTTGTTTGAGATTATCTCTTTGAGGTAGTGTTGGGCTTGCTCGTAGAGTTCGCGGGCTTCGGCTCCTTTTACGGGGTCGTTAAAAATGGTTGGGTATTTGCCGGTGAGCTTCCATGCGTAAAAGAAGAAGGTCCAGTCGATATAGGGGATAAGCTCTTCGATATCAATATTTTTGATTGTGTGAATTCCGGGTTTTGCGGGCGGGGTAGGGCTGGTTGCCGGCATTTGGGTTGTGTCAAGTTGATTGAGGCGGGCTTGAGATAGCGGGATGAGTTTTTGGGTGGATTTGCCGGTTTGGTGGGCTTCACGTAACTCACTGTAGCGTTGGGTGAGGCGGGTGATGTAATCACCGGCGGTTTCGCTACGGAGTGCTGCGAGAACGCCCGCCGCTTTTGAAGCATCCTTCACATGAATCACAGGGCCGGAGTATCCGGGAGCGATTTTTACAGCCGCATGAATCTCCGAAGTTGTTGCCCCGCCAATAAGAAGCGGAAATGTTACTCCACGGCGCTCCATCTCGGCAGCAACATTCACCATTTCGTCAAGCGAAGGGGTAATCAAACCACTCAGCCCAATAAAATCGACCTTGTGCTCAATGGCAGCATCAATAATCTTCTCAGCAGGAACCATCACACCCAGATCGATAATGTTGTAGTTGTTACACGAGAGCACCACGCTCACAATGTTCTTACCAATATCGTGAACATCACCCTTTACAGTAGCAATAAGCAGCGTACCCGAATCCTTTACCGGAGCGCCCAGATTCTCCTCCTCAATAAAGGGAGCGAGGGCCTCTACGGCCTTTTTCATAACGCGCGCACTCTTGACAACCTGAGGCAAAAACATCTTGCCCGAACCAAACAGATCACCCACCTCGTTCATCGAATCCATCAACGGGCCCTCGATCACATCAAGTGTTCGCGGAAAGTGTTTGCGTGCCTCCAGAACATCATCCTGAATGTGCGAATCAAGCCCTTTTATGAGTGCGTGCTTTATTCTCTCATTTACAGGCAGCGATCGCCACTCAGCAGCACGAGCAGCAGCAGATGAAACAGCACCCGAGCCGGAACGCTGGAAAGAAGAATTGGCAGAAAGGTCTGAACGGGATGAATTTGGTGAAGAACCTCCGTATGGTGTTTGAGATGGGTCTTGTGAAAAATCTTGTGCCGGGGTAGGGTGGAGTTGCTGCTCGGCATAGGTGAGCAGGCGCTCGGTGGAGTCACGACGGCGGTTGAGAACAAGGTCTTCGACCAGTTGGAGAAGCTCGGCTGGAATTTGGCTGTAAACCTGCAACATGCCCGGGTTTACAATGCCCATGTCCAGACCGGCGTTTATAGCGTGGTAGAGAAATACCGAATGCATGGCCTCGCGAACCTCGTCCATTCCCCTGAAAGAGAACGACAGGTTGCTGATACCTCCGCTTACCTTGGCGTACGGCAGGTTCTGCTTAATCCAGGCAGTTGTCTTGATGAAATCTACTGCGTAATTGTTGTGCTCTTCGATACCGGTGGCAATTGCAAGCACATTGGGGTCAAAAATTATATCCTCAGGAGCAAAATGCAGCTTTTGAGTTAGCAACTTGTAACTCCTCTCTGCAACAGCGATGCGCCTCTCATAAGAGTCGGCCTGCCCCTGCTCATCAAAGAGCATCACAACCGCGGCAGCCCCGTACCTCCGAATTAACGAAGCACGATGCAGAAAAAGCTTCTCACCCTCCTTGAGACTTATCGAATTGACAACCGATTTACCCTGAATACACTTCAAACCACTCTCAATAACCTCCCACTTAGAAGAGTCAATCATCAACGGCAATTTTGAAATATCAGGCTCGGCCATTATAAGGCTAACGAACTTAACCATAGCACTCTGCGAATCCAGCATGGCCTCGTCCATACAAATATCAATAACCTGGGCACCACCCTCAACCTGCTCACGGGCAACCTCAAGGGCCTCGCCATACCTCTCCTCCTTTATAAGGCGAGCAAACTTTTTGGACCCCGAAACATTTGTCCTCTCACCAACATTCACAAAGTTGGTTTGCGGAGTAATCACCAGAGGTTCAAGACCACTAAGGCGGGTAAAATGCTCAATCACAGGAATCTCCCTCGGCTTATACTTAGCAGCAGCCTCCGCAATTTTGGCAATATGCACAGGCGTGGTACCGCAACACCCGCCAATGATGTTCACCCAGCCACTCTTCATAAACTCCTCAACAACCGAAGCCATATATGAGGCCTCCTGATCGTACTCCCCAAACTGGTTGGGAAGACCCGCATTCGGGTGGGCAGAGACATAAAACGGCGACTTTGCCGAAAGCTCTTTCAAAAACGGCCTCAACTGGTCGGCACCCAAAGCACAATTCAGCCCGATGCTCATCAACGGAAAGTGCGAAACCGAAATCAGAAACGCCTCAAGAGTCTGCCCCGTAAGCGTCCGTCCACTTGCATCGGTAATTGTCACAGAAACCATCACCGGCAACTTCACACCCTTCTCCTTAAACACATCCCCAATGGCAAATAGAGCCGCCTTAGCGTTAAGAACGTCAAAAACAGTCTCAACAAGCAGAATATCAACTCCCCCATCTATCAACCCACGAACCTGTTGCGAATATGCCGAAACCAACTGATCAAACGAAACACTCCTAGCACCCGGATCATTCACATCAGCCGACATAGAGGCAGTCCTGTTGGTAGGCCCTATTGACCCCGCAACAAAACACGCGCGGCGACACGACTTTTCGGTAGAGGCAGCATACAGCTCAACCGCCTCAACACCCAGCCGCGCGCTCGCCAGATTCAACTCATAGACCAACCCCTCCATGCCATAATCGGCCATAGATATAGAGTTGGCATTAAAGGTATTGGTGCTGATTATATCTGCCCCGGCCATAAGATACTCTAGGTGAATGGCCTGAATAATATCGGGGCGAGAAATTGAGAGGAGGTCGTTGTTCCCCTTTAGAGGTTTGGGGTGACTCCTAAAGCGGCTGCAACGATAATCATCTTCTTGCAGTCGGTAACGCTGGATCATTGTGCCCATAGCACCATCCAGCACAAGGATCTTCATTTTTAGATGATCCTTAAAAGTTTGAGGCATTTCAGTAAGTTTTTTAATTATGAAAATGAGCGGTTAGTCTCAGTAGTGAATTCCAGGAATTACGAAATGTGGAGCTTGTAATATTTTTTTATGAAGGATAGATATATTATAGCAAGAGTTAAAGCAGTTGCAAGGAAGTATAGAAATGAAAAATCGATAAATATAAAATAACCTATGATTACTGCTGATTGAATAGACATATAGACCAAACTTACTACAGTATGCGGAATCCCTAATTCATTTGACATTAATTGGTATATATGCTTCCTGTGGGCTATAAATATATTTTCATTTAGAATTATACGATGCACAATAGTTAGTATGCTGTCAACTCCGTAAAGCATTAGTATTATCAGGTAGGTCCAATCTCTTGTTTCAACAATAAGCTTACCCATTAAAAAGACAATAATGAATGCGATAGATACTGCTCCAATATCACCTGCAAAACACCTTGCATTTTTTCTGAAATTAAAAAAGCTAAAGATGAGCAGTGAGATAATAACCACATGTAGGAGATTGTTGTCGATAAATGAGTGAATATGATTGTTTACCCACCAGAATGATCCCATGACAACAAGGCTGTATCCGCTGGTAATACCGTTTATTCCATCCATGAAATTGTAAGCATTGATAATTCCTGTTGAGATAATAAGCGCAATTACAAGGTAATACCAGGGCAGGGAGTAGAATCCACAGTCATAAAACATAAGCATCATTGCTACAAAGTGAACCACTATTCGGACTTTGGACGAGAGGCTCCATACATCGTCAACAAAGCTGATAAGAGAGATTAGAATAAGGCCCACTATGAAGTAAGGGAGGGTAAGTCCGAAAAAGAGTGAGTATAGAAGTGCTCCAATAAAGAAAATTATACCACCGCCTCGTACAGTAATGTGTTTATGAGAACTTCTGTGATTTGGCTTGTCAATAATATTGAATTTATCTGCTATTTTAAAATAGATTAAAATTGCTATAAACAAAAGAACGGTTATTATTGTGTAAGCTATTGATAAACCCATTTTACTCGCTAAAACTTTTTAATGTTTTTATTAACCCCTCTTCTGCCGATATCGGTAGTCTATCTATGCCGAGAGTAGATTTAATCTTCTTATTAGATACTATATAGTTCTCTGTGAGCTTTTGAAGTCGCAATGAGTTAAAAGGAAGATGAAGAATATCTCCTAATCGAGATAATCTCTTAATTATACCCGGACGAACATTAATTATCCTTGATTTTCTATCCCTGACTTCAGAAATCAACTCAATAATTCTATTTGTAGATATTGGATCATCGTCAGCAATATTGTAGATTCCGGAAGGAATATCTGAATTGATTATCTTTTGGATAATAAAACATAGATTTTCAATAGATGTAAACGACCTCCTGTTGTCAAATGCACCAAGAGGCCAAGGAATTCCCCTTTTTACCACACTATATAACAGATTTAGATTCCCTTTATTTCCAGGACCATGAATCATACAAGGACGCAGTATATAAACATTTTTGTGTTTTAACCTTTCATCACCATTTCTTACAAAGTCCATTATATACTCCTCTGCCATAATTTTTGACTCACCATAAGGTCCGATAGGCGATGGAATAACATCCTCTGTAAGAATATCTTCCTTTACAACATCCGCAGCAGCCTTTACAGAACTAAAGAAGATGAAATTTCCAGCCTCTGAGTTGAGGAATCTATCAAATATCTTTTTAGTAAGGCCAAAGTTAATATTAAAATACACCTCTCTTCCAGATTTATTTCTGGTATCATGAGCCTTTCCCGCAAGATGGATTATATTATCATATAGATCAATTGGAATTTCCCCAAATTCATCCCAATTGTAATTTGCCGCAACACTTTCAGATACCTTTTGCCCCAAATCAAGGACATTAACCTCAATATCTTCAAATGGAGTGAAGTGATTAATCAAGTTTGTGCCAACAAAGCCAGATGCACCGGAGATTAGTATTTGCATATAAACTATTAAAAATTGATTGTTTTTATTGCGTTCCAATCAATTAAAATATTTGCTTGTTCAATATCTACAAAGTCAAAATCTTTTAAGTATTGGTCAAATTTTGCAAAAGAATTTTTGAGCCCTACATATGATTTAAATTTGCGAAATCCTTTTTGGCTTTCAAAAATAGGTTGATTTGGATCAAAGTCTCTCGGATGAAAATATGTCATTAGGTATGGAGATTTTTTGCTCCAGTTTTTAATAAGCCAGTAAGGATACAGACGAAAGAATCCGCCTCCTGAAAAGGCAATGTTTTTGCCTAATATATTATGGAAACTCATCGGAAACTCTTTAATTAGTCCGTTAGGCAGAGAGAGAACTGCTGGTCCAGTAATACAAAAATCAGGGCAACCACCATAATCATGTTTCCCTGGAAACAATGAACAATCATATTTGAATCCTAACTGAATCAATATTTCAAGAGCCCACAAATTGGTCTTAGTTATTGAAAATCCTGGGGCACGAAAAGCATTAATCTCCTTACTTATCAAGTCTTCAATT
>Ga0351963_1080_pt1 | contig 14471 bp, 9 predicted proteins | sample TotcelT113001N14_FD_205804 | JGI IMG/M metagenome (GOLD analysis project Ga0351963, IMG submission 205804) | Enriched cells from coal bed in the Powder River Basin, Montana, United States - Total cells T11 rep3 HSBNCT.T11.300.1.N14 ... | reverse complement strand
TGTCGAGCGGTTCATGAGCAGGCACGTGGCGCGGATCCAGCGCGGCGAGCAGTTCACTCAGCTGACATCGCAGGAGCGCACCGAGATCATCAACCGGGCTCGTCGGCTGGTGCGCGCGGGTGCGGGGCAAGCCGAAGCTGCCCGCCGCATCGCCAAACGATTGAATCGCAGCGTCGAGGCGGTGCGGTACACGCTGAAGTTATTTGACGAAAAGCACCCGGAATTGGCGTTGTTTCCCGAACGCAGCGGTCCCTTGACGGACGAGATGAAGGAGAGCATCTATCGAGACCACCGTCGCGGTCAGTCCGTAGCCGCTTTGGGAGAACGGTTCGGCCGGACTCGCACATCGATCTACCGAGTCATCAACGAAACGCGAGCTCGGCGACTGCTGGAACTGCCTCTGGACCACATGCATAACGAGGACTTCGATCAGCCGAATGCGGACGAGGTGATCTTGGGACCGTTGCCTTGCGGCGATGACGCGGGGAGACCTCCCCGCATTCCTTCCGGGTTGCCTTCGTACCTGGCAGCCTTGTACGACGTGCCGCTGTTGACGCGCGAACAGGAGCATCATCTGTTCCGAAAATACAATTATCTGAAGTACCGAGCGCATCAACTGCGCGCGAATTTGGTACCGGCACGGGCCACGAACAGCTTGATGGATCGCATTGAGCAGTTGTACGAACAGGCGGTCAAAATCAAGAATCGTCTTGTCCAGGCGAATTTGCGGTTGGTGGTGTCGATCGCCAAGCGGCACGTCGGCGCGAGCGACGATTTTTTTAGTCTGGTTAGCGACGGCAACGTTTCCCTGATGCGGGCAGTCGACAAATTTGACTACGCTCGGGGCAACAAGTTCAGCACCTATGCGACCTGGGCCGTCATGCGCAACTTTGCCCGCACGATCCCCGACGAATTCAAGCACCGCGAACGATTTCGGACCAGTCAGGACGAAATGTTTGATGCCCAGCAGGACCAGCGGGCCATTCCGCGTCAAATGGAGAGCGCCCAGCACTTGCGGGAACAGCAGATTGAGCGTATCCTATCTCGCCTTGATGATCGCGAACAGCGGATCATCATCAGCCGTTTCGGTTTGAACCATGCCCAAGAGCCAAAAACGCTGCAGGAAGTGGGGGTTCAGCTGGGGGTCACCAAAGAACGCATCCGGCAGATCGAGGCACGTGCCCTCCACAAACTGCGGGAAGAAGCGGAGCGTGAGAAGATCGAGGCTCCAGAATAGCCGCCATGCGAGGGGATTTCATGCTGCTTGCAGCATGGGGGACCCTCTCGATTCGGGGCTCCCTGTGTGCCGCGGCGCGGTTTTTTCTCGTTTGCATCTTGCGTGAATCCGCCGTCTCGGTATATTAACCCGTTTTCACAGCGGGGAGCTTGGCCTTCGTTGTTTTGCCAGCCAGCGTAGCTCAGTTGGTAGAGCAGCTGATTTGTAATCAGCCGGTCGTGGGTTCAAGTCCCTCCGCTGGCTCCGTCCGTGTTGAGCCGGGGAGCGGCAAAGAGTGAAGTTGCAAGGGCAGTTAAGGGCAGTTAGTAGGGAGAGGCTAGGCGGCGATCCCAGTAAACAGCAGAGCCGGATACAAAGCCAGATAGATGGTAGGGGGGTTCGGGGACATTGGGCGAGCGTCTGGTGGGTGTGCTGTCTGGCAGGATGGCCGCGAGTCGGGCCGCGAGTTTGGTCCACGTTTGGCTTACGGGCGTGACTCCCAGATCGTGAAAGTTTTTGTTTCGGGGGGGGTTACCCGAGTGGTCAAAGGGGACGGACTGTAAATCCGTTGGCTAAGCCTTCGCAGGTTCGAATCCTGCACCCCCCATTAAATATGGTTTTTGTTTTGTTTTGCAGGTTCGAGCGGGAATTGGATGGGTGTGCGGGTGTAGCTCAATGGTAGAGCAATAGCCTTCCAAGCTGAAGACGAGGGTTCGATTCCCTTCACCCGCTCTCGTTAGCAGCCGATGGGCCGTAGCGAGCCGTGGGAAGATACGCTAACATATTGGCTGCTGTAGCTCAGTCGGTAGAGCGCGTCCTTGGTAAGGACGAGGTCACGGGTCCGACTCCCGTCAGCAGCTCTCGGCAGACGCCACCTCGACGAAGCGAGCACGTGCGTGTAAGCTTAGCGGGATGAAAGCGTAAACCACTGTGGTTGTGTTGTGAAACGTTATGTCGCACTTTGAAACGTAGGTGTAAGAAGCGATGGCTAAGGAGACATTTCAACGAACGAAGCCGCACGTTAACGTCGGCACGATTGGGCACATCGATCACGGCAAGACGACGCTCGCGGGCGCCATTATTGCTACGCAAGCGAAAAAGGGGATGGCCCAGTTCAAATCGTATGCGGATATCGCCAAGGGCGGTACCGTCCGAGACGATACCAAGACGGTGACCATCGCGGTGGCTCATGTCGAGTATGAGAGTGACAAGCGGCACTATGCTCATATCGACTGCCCCGGTCACGCGGACTACATCAAGAACATGATCACGGGAGCGGCCCAGATGGATGGGGCGATTCTCGTGGTGTCAGCGGCGGACGGCCCCATGCCTCAGACTCGCGAGCACGTCCTGTTGGCTCGCCAGGTAGCCGTGCCCGCGCTGGTCGTATTTCTCAACAAGTGCGACTTGGTGGACGACCCCGAGTTGCTGGAGTTGGTCGAATTGGAGGTCCGGGAGCTGCTGAACAAGTACGGCTTCCCGGGCGATGACACGCCCGTCATTCACGGTTCCGCTTTGCCGGCTTACCAGAATCCGACGGATCCCGAGGCCACGAAATGCATCCAGGAACTGATGGATGCCATCGACGCCTTTATTCCCGAGCCCCAGCGGGCGGTGGACAAGCCGTTCCTGATGGCCATCGAGGACGTATTCTCGATCGAAGGTCGCGGTACGGTGGCGACGGGCCGTATCGAGCGTGGGATCGTCAAGGTCGGCGATGAAATCGAAGTCGTGGGCCTGGAAGCCTCTCGCAAGACCATCGTCACGGGCGTGGAGATGTTCAAAAAGTTGCTCGACAGTGGTCAAGCTGGCGACAACGTCGGCTGTCTGCTCCGCGGCATCAAGCGGGACGACATTCAGCGCGGTCAGGTTCTGGCCAAGCCGGGCAGTATCACGCCGCACACCAAGTTCGAGGCGGAGGTGTATTGCTTGTCGAAAGAAGAAGGTGGCCGCCATACGCCGTTCTTCAGTGGCTATCGGCCGCAGTTCTACTTCCGGACCACCGACGTCACGGGCACAGCCAATTTGGTGGAAGCCGAAATGTGCATGCCTGGCGACAACGTGCGGATCTCGGTGGAATTGCACAAACCGATCGCCATGGACGATGGAGTTCGGTTTGCTATTCGTGAGGGTGGTCGGACGGTTGGATCTGGCGTCGTCACGAAGATCATCGAGTAACAACGTTCGCTCCGATGAGGAGCAAATGCAGGGGTGTAGCTCAATTGGCAGAGCACCGGTCTCCAAAACCGGGGGTTGCGAGTTCAATTCCCGCCGCCCCTGCCATCCCTTCTGTATCGACGGCCGAGCTTTTGGGGTTCGGTCGCCGATGCAGTAGGTTTTACTGTTGCAGGGATGCCCAGCACGATGTCCAGAGAGAAAGCGGCCTCGACGGTTATGTGGTACGGCGAGTTGTTTCAAGTCGGCGTTTACAAGCGCAGTCAAGGTAGGATCGCACGGCAGGTCACGTTTGCGGCGTTGGCGATCACCTTCGCGCTCGCGGCTTGGCGCTTGTCCTATCACCGCTTGTGGCTAACCAGCAACATGGCCATGATCCTGTCTGCCGCCTTGTTGGTGGGCGGATTATGGTTCAGTTTTCGGATCGTGAACATCTCGCGATTTGCAGATTTCCTGATCGCGGTCGAGGCCGAAATGAACAAGGTCTCGTGGCCCTCCAAGGCCGAACTGATCCGCAGCGCCATCGTGGTGATTTTCGTCCTTTTTTTCCTCGCGTTTGTGCTGTTTGGATTTGATTTGTTGTGGGGCTTTATCTTCGAGGCGATCGGAATCCTCAAGAAAGCTTCGTAAGGGGCGGAAGTGATGGTCGCGGATCATTCCCAGGAAAGCAGCGCGACGGATCCCTCGGTCCCGGTCGAAAGCCCGGAGGCCGATGTTTCCGAAGGTGCTACGCAATCGCCGGAAATCACCGACGCTTCGCTTGACGCACTGGACGAGTCGCTGGTCGAGTCGCTGGACCATCCAGCCGATCCAACGGTCGAGGCTCAAGAGACGCCCAAAGGATCCGAATGTCCGGCTGGGGATCTGGAGAAGACTGCGAAGGAAGATAATTTGGAAGACGAGTTGACGGGATTGCCGGACGACGAATCGCCTGAAATGCGGGAGAAGGCTCCTGAGTCACCAGTTGCCGACTCGCCAGCTACTGTGGCAGAATCTGCCGAGCTGGAGTTGTCGACCGTCGCCGAAGAGGCATCCGAAGCGTTGGATGCGGGAGCAGAGGAATCGCCCTCAGGCGATCTCGAGGAAGCTCCGCCGGCGAAGGATTGGTACATTCTGAAAGTGCAGGTGAACCGAGAGGACACGATCCGCTTGGCGTTATTACGGCGGATCAAGATTGAGGGATTGGAAGAGCATTTTGACGAGATCATCGTTCCTACGGAGGACGTGGTCGAGTTCAATAAGAGCGGCAAGCGGAAGGTGGTCAGGAAAAAGCTATATCCTGGCTACATTTTGGTGCACATGGCGATCAATGACGACACTTGGTTCTTGATCCGCGAGACGCCGGGGGTCGGAGATTTCACGGGATCGGCGGGAAAGCCCACTCCGATGGATGCTCGAGATGTCGAGCGGATCCTGCGGTTGGGGGCGGCCCACGAGGATGGCGGCAGGGAGATCAAGACGTCGATTCCGTTTAAGTCGGGTGATCGAGTTCGCGTCAAAGACGGTCACTTTCAGAATTTTGAAGGCCAAGTTGACTCGATTGACGAGGCCAACGGACGCATTACGGTGATGATCAATATTTTCAATCGGTCGACGCCTGTTGAACTTGAGCATTGGCAGGTAGAATTCGTCTAACGCGAGCGAAACAGGCTGCAGAGGTTTGGCAGATGGCAAAGCAAATAATCGGTCAGGCAAAGTTCCAGGTTCCCGGTGGTCAAGCGACCCCAGCGCCTCCCGTGGGTACATCCCTGGGGAAGTTCGGGATTAATTTGGGGCAGTTCGTCCAGCAATTCAACGATCGGACGCGGGAATATAATGGTACCCCGATCCCGGTCATTGTCAGCGTCTACAACGATCGAACGTTCGAGTTCATCACCAAGTGTCCGCCTGCGGCCGCGTTGCTCAAGCAAGCAGCGGGGATTGCAAAAGGGTCGGGCGTGCCGAACAAGGAAAAGGTCGGGAAGTTGACTCGCGACCAAATTCGGCAGGTGGCAGAGAAAAAAATGCCGGATTTGAACGCCAGCAGTTTGGACGCCGCCTGTCTGTTGATCGAAGGCACCGCCCGGAGCATGGGTTTGGATGTCGTCGATTGAGGCGGATTATTTTGGCCAAGCGTCAAACGGGCGGCCCTTCCGGAAAAATCTTTTTGATGGCAGTGTGATAGTGATATTATGGCGAAACAATCCAAACGATTCCGGGCGCTTCAGCAAAAGGCCACTGGGCAAGAGGCGTTGACGCTTGATGCCGCCGTCGCAAAGGTCAAAGAGTTTGCGACGACCAAGTTTGACCAGGCGGTCGAGATTCACATGCGGTTGGGAATCGACCCCAAGCAGGCGGATCAGATCGTCCGTGGTTCGATTGTCTTGCCGCATGGAATTGGCAAGTCGCAGCGAGTGGTCGTTTTCGCCAAAGGGGACATGGCGGAGGTCGCCAGAGAGGCGGGAGCGGACGTCGTCGGTCAAGAGGATCTGGCACAGCGAATCAAAGACGGCTGGACGGATTTTGATGCCTGCATCGCGGCACCGGACATGATGGGGTTGGTGGGGCCGTTGGGCAAGGTGTTGGGACCGCGAGGGCTGATGCCTTCGCCGCGTGCCGGCACCGTGACTCCGGACGTGGCCCGCGTGGTTCGCGAATACAAAGCGGGCAAAGTCGAGTTCCGCAATGATTCCGGCGGCAACGTGCATGCGATCGTCGGCAAAATTAGCTTTGACAAGGACAAACTGCTGGAGAACGTGCGGGCCTTTATCGACCACATCCAGGCCATGAAGCCGTCGGCTGTCAAGGGGACCTATGTGCGGGGGATCGTACTCGCCGCGACCATGAGCCCTTCGGTTCGTGTGGCTGCATGATCCAGTACCGCGGGAGCATTCGGGGAGCGGCTTGAGGCAAAGCCACGCGGACTCGGTAAACTTCCCCCGGCAGAAAACAGCATTTGCGAGATTACGAGTAGGCCATGAGCAAGTACGTAAAAGACCTGTTAAGCAAAGAGATCGCCCGTCGACTGCAGGGCGTCAGTGATGCACTGCTGGTGAATGTCATCGGTCTGGACGCCGGCAAGACCCATGTGCTGCGGCGTCAGCTGAACGAGAAGAATATTAGCCTGCTGGTGGTCAAGAGCGGACTCGCCAAGCGGGCTACGGAAGGAACGCCTCTGGCGGCCGCTTTCCAGGGGGTCGAAGGATCGCTCGCGATGGTCTGGGGCGCCGAGGACTTTGTCAGTCTCGCCAAGGAGATCACGGCACTTACGGCCAGTCCGGCGTACCCCGCGTTTGAGACGCGTGGCGGGGTGATGGATGGCGAGCATCTGACCGCAGAGGGCGTCAAGGCGGTCAGTTTGTGGCCCAGTCGCGAGGAGCAGATTCGAATCCTGCTTGGGCAGATCCTCTCGCCGGGTGCGAATTTGGTTTCGCAGTTGTTGGCTCCTGGAGGTGCGTTGGCCAGCCAGATCGAGAAGAAGTCCGAAGGCGATTCAGAGGAGGCTTCCGAGGAGAGCACGGCGGAGCAGGGCGAAGAAAAGGCCGAAGCCAGCGCCGAAAGCAACGGCGAAGTGGGTGTTGAAGCCAACGCTGAAGCCAGCGTTGAAGCCAAAGTGGAAGAGGGAACGGAAGCAAAGGCGGAAGAGAATACCGAGGGGTCCTGATCCACGCGAGGACTCGATCCGATGGACGCCGTGGATGCGTTGTTCCATTTTTTGGTGGATTTTGGATTCTTACATCGTCAGGGTGTACTCTGACGGTTGACATTTGAGTTGATTTGTGTAATGGTTCTGCACTGAAGGTCGACCCGTTCGGTGCGCATTGTGAGAAAGGGCTTGTACCGCGATGTCCGAAGCAGCAACGTTAAATTTTTCTAATGAGATCGTCGAATTCGCTGATAAAATTGCCGGGTTGACCCTGAAGCAGGCCAAGGAACTCAGTGACTGCTTGAAGGAAAAGTACGGCATCGAGCCAGCGGCTGCTGGCGCGATGATGATGGCCGGGCCGATGATGGGAGCCGGTGGCGCGGCGCCCGAGCCCGTCGAGCAGACGGAGTTTGATGTCGTGCTGACTGGTTTCGGCGATAAGAAGTTGAATGTGGTGAAAGTGGTGAAGAACATTACCGGCGCCTCCTTGATGGATGCCAAGAAGCTGGTGGAGGCTGCTCCTGCCACCTTGAAGCAAGGCATTTCCAAGGCCGAGGCGGAGAAGTTGAAGGCCGAGTTGGAAGAAGCTGGCGCCTCGATCGAATTGAAGTAGAGCATTCCACCGTCCGTAAACACGACTGACCACTGCTCGGAGGGCGTCTCTCCGGGCAGTGCAGGTACCTGAGGATTGATCCTGATCACTCCGTTTCTGACTGCGTTTTCTGGCGTCACCGGTCCCAGGTCGCAGTGCGCGCCTTGCCCCTCTCGCGGTATGCGTCGAATCGCCCGCTCGGGTTCGCGCTCTGCGCCGGCCTTTCCCCCTCTGGAGCACTCGCCCAATGGCAACCCCAGTCGAAAGACGTCTTAGGCCCAAGGAAGTACGTCGTTTTGGCAGCGGGAATAAAGCTCCCTTTATCCCCGATCTGACCGAGATTCAGACCCGCAGCTACGCTGCGTTTCTCCAGGAAGAAGTCCATTCGGAGAAGCGCAAAGGTCAAGGCCTGGAGGCTGTGCTGCGCGAGATTTTTCCGATTGAGAGTTATGACAAGCAGATCAAGCTCGATTACTTGCGATACGAGTTGGGCAAGCCGCGGTACACCCCGGACGAATGCCGCCAACTGCGCCTGACATACGGACGCCCCTTCCGGATTTGGCTGCGTCTGAACAAGGAAGAGGCGATCGACGAGGAAGTGTATCTGGGCGATTTGCCCGTGATGCTGGGGGGCGGAGAATTCATCATCAACGGGGCGGAGCGCGTGGTGGTTAGCCAGTTGCACCGCAGTCCGGGCGTGGATTTCGTGCTTGAACAGGAAGGCACGACGGACCGCAGGTTGCCCAGCTGCCGCATCATCCCGGAACGAGGCTCGTGGATCGAGATCAACGTCACCCGCAAGGAGGCGTTGAGTGTGCGGATCGATCAGAGCGGCAAGTTTTCCGCCATGACGTTACTGCGGGCGATGAGCCCCAAGTACAGTTCGGATGCCGACTTGATCCGTGCCTTTTACGAGACGACCGTTGAGACCATTGTCGACGGCCGCAGCGTGAGCAAGATCGAGGCGAAGATCGCGGTCGAGGATATCGTCTATCCGTCGTCCAGCGAGCGGGCCGGGGAGCTGATTCTGGAGGCCGGGCAAAAGATTACCAAGGCCGCGGCGGAGACCATTTGTACGGCCGGCGTCAGCGAGGTCGAGGTCATGCCGCCGGTCAAGACGCCGCTGGTTTTCACCAGCCTGGCGGAGGACTCGACATCCAGTCACGAGGAAGCGTTATTGCGGATCTACCAGCGTTTACGGCCAGGCAATCCTCCCCAGTTGGAGAAGGCGCGGACGCTGTTTCTGGAAAAGTTCTTCGACGTCAACCGCTATCGCTTGGGGCGCGTCGGTCGCTTTCGGATCAACCGCAAGCTGAAGCTGGACGTGTCGGAAGACGTGATGACGTTGAGGCCCGAAGATCTGATCGCCTCGATCTCGTATCTGATCGCCTTGCACAACGGCGAGGAGACGGTCGAGATTGACGACATCGACCATTTGGGAAATCGCCGCTTGCGAACGATCGAGGAGTTGGCCAGCGACGAACTGCGCAAGGGCTTCCTCAAGCTCCGCCGCACCGTGCAGGAGCGGATGAGTCTGAAGGACGTCCAGGACATGACGCCGCGCAGTCTGATCAATCCCAAGAGCGTTTCGGCGGCCATCGAGTATTTCTTTGGACGGGGCGAATTGTCGCAGGTCGTCGACCAGACCAATCCGCTCTCGCAGTTGACCCATGAACGGCGATTATCCGCCCTGGGCCCGGGCGGTTTGAACCGCAAACGGGCCGGCTTTGAGGTCCGCGACGTTCATATTTCGCACTATGGTCGGATCTGCCCCATCGAGACGCCCGAAGGTACCAACATCGGCTTGATCTCCAGCTTGGCGATCTATTCGGGCGTCGACGAATACGGTTTCTTGATCACGCCTTACCGCTTGGTCAAGAAGGGCAAGGTCTTGGACGACATCGCTTGGCTGCGGGCGGATCAGGAGTCGGACGCGTATGTCGCGCCGGCGGACACGGAGGTCGTGGATGGCAAATTGGTCGGGGGCGCCAATCTGATTGCCCGTCATCGTTCCGATTTCGAGATCGTGGTGCCCGACCAGGTCCGCTACATCGACGTTGCGCCGGACCAGATGGTTGGCGTGTCGGCCGGGCTGATCCCCTTCCTCGAGCACGACGACGCCAACCGGGCCCTGATGGGCTCGAATATGCAGCGGCAAGCGGTGCCGTTGCTGGTGACGGAGCCGCCGATTGTGGCCACGGGCATGGAGATGCATGTGGCCGGCAATTCCAGCATGGTCGTCAAAGCGCGGCGTGCGGGGAAGATCACATTTGTGGATGCCAGCCGGATCGAAATCGGCAACGACGTGTACGAGATGCGGAAATTCCGCGCCTTGAACGAACGCACGTGCCTGAATCAAAAGCCGATCGTCCAGTTAGGCCAGCGGGTAGAGAAGGGGCAGGTGATCGCCGACGGGGCTGCCACGTTCCAAGGCGAGCTGGCCTTGGGGCGCAACGTGCTGGCCGGTTTCATGTCGTACGACGGGTACAATTTTGAAGACGCCATTGTGATCAGCGAAGAGCTGGTCCAAAACGACGTCTACACGTCATTGCACATCGAGGAATTCGATGTGGAGATCCGCGAGACGAAGCTGGGGCGCGAAGAGTTCACGCGTGACATTCCGAACGTCAGCGAAAAGGCGCTTCGCAACCTGGACGAGAGCGGCATCGTACAGATCGGCACCTATGTCAAACCGGGCGACGTGCTGGTCGGTAAGGTCTCGCCCAAGTCGAAGACCGAGCTTACGCCGGAAGAGAAGCTGTTGCACGCGATCTTTGGCCGCGCGGGCGAGGACGTCAAGAACGACTCCCTGGAGGTCCCGTCGGGCATCGAAGGAATTGTCATCGACACGCAGAAGTTTTCGCGTCGGATGAGCCTTTCCGAAGAGGAACGCAAGGTCTTTGAGAAGGATTTGCGGCAGGCCGAGACCGAAGGCAACCAGGCCATCGCCAAGGCTTTTGGGACGTTGATCGAGGAGATGGAAAAGGCCGTGGGGCGGGTGTTGACCGACGAGGATGGCACGCCGCTGGTTCGCGACCAGGATCCGAAGTTCGTCGCTGAAAAGGCGCAGAATTTCCGCATGAGTTGGGTCACGGACAAGATGCGCAGCGAAGAGCGGATCGCCGAGCTGCAGAAGATCCATAAGACCTTCTGGCTGGACGTCGAAAACGCTTTGGACGCCCGCGACCGCAGGCTGAACAGCATGAAGCGCGGCGACGAGTTGCGGAGCGGCGTGCTGCAGATGGTCAAGGTGTATATTGCGACCAAGCGGGTCATCTCGGTGGGCGACAAGATGGCTGGCCGGCACGGAAACAAAGGCGTGATCGCCAAGATCCTGCCCGTGGAGGACATGCCCTTCCTGCCCGACGGTACGCCCCTGCAGATCCTCCTGAATCCGCTGGGCGTGCCGAGCCGCATGAACGTGGGGCAGATCCTCGAGACCCATCTGGGCTGGGCCGGTGCTAAGCTCGGTTTTCAGGCCGTGACGCCCGTGTTTGACGGTGCCACGGAGCAGGACATCAACGAGGCGCTAAGAACGGCGGGACTGCCGTCCCACGGGAAGATTCGCTTGAGCGACGGCCGCACGGGAGAACCGCTGTCTCAAGAGACGACGGTGGGCTACATCTATATGCTCAAACTGCACCATCTGGTGGACGACAAGGTCCATGCGCGCAGCACCGGTCCTTACTCGCTGATCACCCAGCAGCCGCTGGGCGGAAAAGCGAGGTTTGGCGGCCAGCGGTTCGGGGAAATGGAAGTTTGGGCGCTGGAGGCGTACGGGGCGGCGTACATCCTGCAAGAGTTGCTGACGGTCAAAAGCGATGACGTCGAAGGCCGTACGAAGATTTACGAATCGATGGTCAAGGGCGAGAACACGCTGGAGGCGGGAACGCCTGCCAGTTTCGACGTCTTGACCAACGAAATCCGCGGTTTGGCATTGAACATGCAGTTGGAAAAGCGGCGGATCTGACGGGATTTTTTCCGATCCTCCAAAGGAGCAGGGGCACATGACCACCGGCGAAGGTTCCTACGATCGCATCAACGATTATGCGTCGGTCAAGATCAGCTTGGCCCGACCCCACGACATCCGAAGTTGGTCGTTTGGTGAGGTGAAGAAACCGGAAACGATCAACTATCGCACCTATCGTCCCGAGAAGGACGGCTTGTTCTGCGAGCGGATTTTCGGTCCGGAAAAGGATTGGGAATGCGCCTGCGGCAAGTATCGGGGCATGAAGTACAAGGGCATGATCTGTGACCGTTGCGGCGTCAAGGTCACCCATTCCCGTGTCCGGCGGAAGCGGATGGGCCATATCGAACTGGCGGCCCCCGTCGTTCATATCTGGTTCTTCAAGGCCATGCCTAGCCGATTGGGCAACCTGCTGGATATGAAGACGACCAGCTTGGAAAAGGTGATCTACTTCCAGGACTACGTCGTCATCGATACGGGCTCGACGGAGTTAGAGCGTCAGCAGCTGTTGACCGAGGAAGAGTTTCGCGCTGCGCGGGAGCAGTGGGGCGATGGTTCCTTCGAGGCGGACATGGGGGCGGAGGCGATTCGCAAGTTGCTCGGCACCTTGGACCTCGTGCAACTGTCGCAGGATCTCCGCAAGGACCTGGTCGAAACCAACTCGAAACAAAAAAAGAAAGACCTGATCAACCGCCTCAAGATCGTGGAAGCGATTCGTGACAGCGACAATCGTCCGGAGTGGATGGTACTGGATGTGATCCCCGTCATCCCGCCGGATCTGCGTCCCTTGGTGTTGTTGGATTCCGGCAATTTCGCGACCAGCGATCTGAACGACTTGTACCGGCGGATCATCAATCGCAACAACCGGCTCCGCAAACTGGTCGATCTGAACGCGCCGGAGGTGATTATCCGCAATGAGAAGCGGATGTTACAGCAGTCCGTGGACGCGTTGTTCGACAACAATCGCTGCAAGCGTCCGGTGTTGGGCAGCAGCAACCGGCCGCTGAAATCGCTGACAGACATGATCAAGGGCAAGCAGGGGCGGTTCCGTGAAAACCTGCTGGGCAAACGCGTGGACTATTCCGCGCGAAGCGTGATCGTGGTCGGCCCCTCGCTCAAGCTGCACCAATGCGGCTTGCCGAAAAAGATTGCGCTGGAACTCTATCAGCCGTTTATCATCCGCAAGCTCAAGGAGCTGGGGCACGCCGACACGATCAAGAGTGCCAAGAAGATGCTGGAGCGCAAGGACGAGGAGGTTTGGGATATCCTCGAATCGGTGATCCAGAATCACCCGGTGCTGCTGAATCGGGCGCCGACGCTGCACCGGATGGGCATCCAGGCGTTTGAACCGATCCTGGTCGAAGGCAACGCGATCCACCTCCATCCGTTGGTTTGCAGAGGCTTCAACGCGGACTTTGACGGCGATCAGATGGCGGTCCACTTGCCGTTGTCGATCGAGGCTCAGGTCGAGGCGCACACGCTGATGATGTCCACCAACAACATCTTCGGTCCGGCCAATGGCAAACCCATTATGAGTCCTTCGCAGGACATCGTCATGGGCTGTTACTACATCACCCTGGATCTGGCCAATCGCAAGGGACAAGACATGACGTTCGCCTCGCTTCGCGAAGCGGATCTGGCGTATGCTTTGGGCGTGATCGACTTGCATGCTCGGATCAAGGTCCGCCTGCCGGAGCATCGCAAGGTCAAGACCGAGGACGAATCGGGCAAGCCGGGAGCCATGATCGAAACCACCTATGGCCGCATTATGTACAACATGATGTTGCCCGAGGGCATGGACTTCTACAACATCCCCTTGCGCTCTTCCGAATTGGCGACGGTTATCTCGGACTGCTATCACCGGTTGGGCCGCAAGGCCACTATCGGGTTGCTGGACGACATGAACAAGATCGGCTTCCAGCAGAGCATGCTCAGCGGACTGTCCTTCGCCACCGACGACTTGGTGACGCCGTCCAGCAAGACCAAGCACATCGAAGAAGCAGACAAGAAGGTGCTGAAATTCAAGAAACTGTACGATCGGGGCGTGATCACCGAACAGGAGCGGTACAACCAGGTGTTGGACACCTGGACCCACGCTCGCGAGCGGATTACGGCCGAGATGATGGATGCGATGAAGTCCGACGAGCGCGTCGAGGGCTATGTCAATCCGGTGTACCTGATGGCCCACTCGGGAGCTCGTGGTGGAATCGAGCAGATTCGGCAGTTGGCGGGGATGCGAGGTTTGATGGCCAAGCCGACCGGCGAGATCATCGAGGCTCCGATCAAGGCCAATTTTCGCGAGGGCCTGACGGTGCTGGAGTACTTCAGCTCGACGCACGGGGCCCGCAAAGGTCTGGCGGACACGGCTTTGAAAACCGCCGACTCTGGCTACCTGACTCGAAAACTGGCCGACGTGGCACAGAATGTCGTGGTGACCTGCCAGGATTGCGGCACGACGCAAGGCGTGACCAAGAGCGTCCAGTACCGTGGCGAGAAAGTCGAAGTGCATCTGAAGGAAGCGATTTTCGGGCGCGTCAGCCGAAAGAACATCGTCAATCTCGTGACCGACGAGGTGATTGTTCGAGAGAACGAATTGATCACGGCGGAGATCGCTCGGAAGATCGAAGAGTTGGGGTTGGAGAAGATTCAGGTTCGAAGTCCGATGACCTGCGAGACTTCGTTGGGCGTCTGCCGCCTGTGCTATGGGATGGATCTATCCACGGGGGCGATGGTGGAAGAGGGCATGGCCGTGGGGATTATCGGCGCGCAGAGTATCGGCGAGCCGGGAACCCAGTTGACGATGCGTACGTTCCATATCGGCGGAACGGTCAATACCAGCGTCGAAGAGAGTGAGACGAAAGCCAAACGCGGCGGGATTGCGAAATTCGTCCGCATC
>Ga0351963_1076_pt1 | contig 14763 bp, 7 predicted proteins | sample TotcelT113001N14_FD_205804 | JGI IMG/M metagenome (GOLD analysis project Ga0351963, IMG submission 205804) | Enriched cells from coal bed in the Powder River Basin, Montana, United States - Total cells T11 rep3 HSBNCT.T11.300.1.N14 ... | reverse complement strand
AGCAGATTCATTGCGGGTCAGCAGACCGAGTCGCGCATTTAAAAGACGCAGCTTGAGGTTTTCGCGGATGAAATAAGCCTGTGCGGGCGAAACCAGCAGCGCATCCGGCTCCTCGACATTTCTTACACGAACCAGTTGTTTTATCTCGCCCCACATTTCACTTGACCAGCTATGCCATTTGTTTTGTACGCTGCTCCACCATTCCGATGCCTGCGCTCTGACAGAGGCGCCTTGCGCGCCATTTTCCGATGGAGAGACCACCTGCGTCTTGGGCTGGATTGGCGCGACGGCTGGCTTCTCGTCAGCGTACAAGGGCAACTTGTCGACCTGGCTGATGACGCTGTCCAGACGAAGGGCGATTCCGGTCAAATCCACGACCGGCAAAGCCTTGAGCCGGTCCATGTCCTGTGTAACGGCTCTGCGAATCGATAAAAACTGCGGCTTGTCCGGTCGCGAAAGGCTGCGATCGGCATTTTGCAGCGCTATCAGCGCACCCTGTATGTTGCCCGAAAGCTGCAACTGCTGATTTGCCGTCGAAAGCACTTGCTCGATTTCGGATAAAACCCACTCGTCACGGCTCTTGGACAGATCCTGATAAAGCTGCGCCAGCGCCAGTTGCTGGGATTGTGTCTCGGCCTGTTTCGCCTCCAGTGCGGCGACCTTGGCCTGCAATTCCTTCACGCCCTCCTGCACCGTGCTGGCCAGATTCTTGGTTTCGATATTCGTGCTGTCTCCAGCCTGGAGACGACGCGCCAATTCCTCGCGCAGGTTGCCGGTCTCGACCCGCGAATTCCACCACTGCGCCACCAGCAGCAGGGCCAGCAATACAACGGCGACGGCCAACACCTTCTGGAGTCTGCGCGATTTGGTCGGCGGCGATGATGCCGTCAGATGGGGTTCTGTGACGGCAGGCTTGTCCTGCTTAGGAACGGTTTCGGAGGGTTTGGGTGATTCGCTCATGGGTGGGATTGTAACGCAGCAATCAATTGTTCGTCCCCTGAACCAGCGTGAATAACATTGACGAAATCGAGTTTGCGTGCATTTTCTCTAATTCTCGCGTGCGAAACCAAAAGCCGCTGTCGTTGCAATTTGGCCACACCCTCTTCGCCAGCGGCATGCCTAACCATCTGCACCAGATTGCGCAACGCCTCCGAGCTGGTCACGACCCAGTCGTTTTGTCCTTCTAGCAATCCAAGCAAACGCTGCTGACCTGCTGCATCAAGCACCGGAACCCGTCTTTGATAGGCCGCGATCTGGGTCACCAGACATCCCGCCGAACGCAGCGCATCAGACAGCAATTCACGACCTGTTTCACCTCTGACAATCAGGACATCACGGCCTTTCAAGGATTCCAGATCAAGCGCCGCAAGCAGCGTCTCGGAATCTGAACGCATGGGATCAAGGGGCATGTAAATGCGCGCGTTGGCTTCACTGACGCCGTGCTTTGCCAGCGCCCTGCGGCTCCCCTCTCCCATGATCGCAATTGCCACCCCATCCGGCCAGGTTCGCATGTGGACAAAGACGGCATCAATGGCATTGGGGCCGACAAACGCAACCAGCACATAAGAAGAGAGGCTGGCCAGCGCCGCTTTAAGCATCGTTTGATCCGCCAGTGACCTGATCTCCAGAAGCGGAAACACGACAGGAGTTCTTCCAATGCTCACAACTTCGTTTGCGAACAGCTCCGCCTTCGCCAGCGGGCGGGTAATAACGACCTGCCTAGTTGGCATGGCAAGCCGCAAGGACATCGGCAGCACCTTGCTGCCGCAGGGCCAAAGCCACTGTCTCGCCTAAGGCTTCTGGAGCATCCGCCGGGCCTGAAGCCTCGCCACGGATAACAAGCCTGCCGTCAGAGGTCGCCACCATTGCTTGTAAGCGCATGCGGGTTCCCTCAATGCTGGCGTAAGCAGCCAAAGGAACCTGACAACCGCCACCCAGCAATGCCGCTACCGTTCGTTCTGCCGTAATCGCGCGTTGAGTTGCCAAATGGTTAAGCGGTTCGCACCATTCCCGCAAATCTTCCCTGTCGGCAAGGAACTCTATGACCATCGCCCCTTGACCCGGTGCAGGAATAAGCTGCTCAGGCTCGATAAAGGTCCGAATCCGGCTTTGCCAGCCCAGGCGCTTTAGCCCGGCCGCTGCCAGAATGATCGCGTCATACTCTCCGCTATCCAGCTTTCCCAGACGCGTATCCACATTGCCACGCAGTGAGCGCACCACAAGATGCGGATGCTGCTCGGCGATGGATGACTGCCTGCGCAGGCTGCTGGTGCCAACGATAGCGCCCTGCGGCAACTTCAAAAAACTCTCGTAACGGTTGGAGATGAAGGCGTCTCTCGGGTCTTCACGCTCAAGAACAGCGCCAAGCACAAATCCGGAAGGTAATTCAAATGGCATGTCTTTCAAAGAATGAACTGCCAGATCCGCCCGCCCCTCCGCCATTGCCACCTCCAACTCTTTGATGAAAAGCCCCTTTCCGCCCACATCTGACAGGGGACGGTCGAGAATCTGATCACCGCGAGTGGTCATTCCCAGAATCTCGACAACGCACCGGGGATATAATGATAAGATCTGGCTTCTGACATGTTCTGCCTGCCACATTGCGAGGCGGCTTTGACGCGATGCAATAGTCAATTTTGACGGTGTGTGCTTTTCCAAAATGGTTTCTTTCGTAATTTGCCTGGGTTCACCCTGTTCAGACATCGTCGCATAATGACTCACAGCTTTTTGGCTTGCCGAGTCTAGCATTTAAAAATCGCCAGCAATCCCGACATATTAACAACCCCATTTTTTTGTACAAGTCTGCCATGGCCAATCAGCCCTCCAGCAAAGAAACACTAGCAACAAAACTGTATGATGACGTTGACCCCTTGAGAGAAGACATCCGGCTGCTGGGCCGGATGCTGGGCGATGTCCTGCGTGAGAAAGAGGGTGTGGAGATTTTCAATATTGTTGAGACTATCCGCCGTACTGCCATCAACTTCCGGCGCGACCCCAACAGCCAGTCTGACACCCAGCTCACCAAGATACTCAAAAGCCTGTCCAAGGAGCAGACCATCGCCGTTGTGCGCGCCTTTTCGTATTTTTCTCACCTTGCCAATATTGCGGTCGACAAGCACCAGAACCTGACGCATCGCGCCAAACAGATCGCAGGCGATCCGCCCGAGCCGGGAACTATCCCGCTGGCGCTTGCCAGACTGAAGAACGCTGGGGTATCGGGTGAAGAAGTCCGGAAATTCTTTGAGGACGCGCTGATCACGCCAGTACTGACCGCGCATCCGACCGAGGTTCAACGCAAAAGTACGCTCGACGCGGAGCGGGAAATCGCCCGCCTGCTGATGGAGCGTGAACGCGTTCAGACTCCGAAGGAGCGCGCTGCAAACACACAGTTACTGTACGCCCGCATTGCGACGCTCTGGCAGACGCGCATGTTGCGCTATTCCAAGCTGACGGTTACAGACGAAATCAATAACGCTCTCTCGTATTATCGAATTACTTTTCTGCATGAACTGCCCGCGCTGTACGACGCAATTGAACATGAAGTGATGGCTTGTTTCCCGCCGGAGGGCCAGAACTCGTCGTTTCCTTCGTCGACCTACCTGCAAATGGGAAGCTGGATCGGTGGCGACCGCGATGGCAACCCGAATGTCAACGGCGACACCATGCGGGAAGCGCTGGTCATGCAATCGACCGTCATTCTGGATTACTATCTTGAGGAGGTGCACGCACTCGGTGCAGAGCTGTCGATGTCTTCTCTTTTGAGCAGCTTCAGTCCAGCCTTGCTTGAACTCGCGAATGCCTCACCTGACACCTCACCACACCGCGTTGATGAACACTACAGACGGGCACTGATCGGCATCTATACGCGACTTGCCGCAACGGTCCGCATTCTCGGGGCAAGCAATGTCCTGAGGGATGAAGTCGGAACCGGCATGCCGTATTCAAAACCAGAAGAATTCGGTGCCGAACTGCAAATCATCGTTGACTCTCTCATGGAAAATGTCGGGTCTTCTCTGATCCGTCCGCGCCTTTCGACCATGAGGCGCGCGGTCGACATTTTTGGATTTCATCTGGCCACACTCGACATGCGGCAAAGCTCCGACATGCACGAGAGAGTCCTGACCGAGCTCTTTGCCCATGCCAAGGTGGAATTCAATTACGCCGAACTGGACGAAGAACAAAAAGTAGGGCTTTTGCTCGGTGAGCTGGCGCAGCCACGCCTGCTGTATTCGCCCTACATCGCCTACTCGAAAGAGACCACCTCCGAACTGGAAATTCTGCGCACGGCCAAGGAGATTCGCCAGCGTTATGGCAAAAGGTCGATCCGCAACTACATCATCTCGCACACCCGGAATGTATCCGACCTGCTAGAAGTCCTGTTGCTGCAGAAGGAATCCGGCCTGCTGCGTGAAAAATGGGACGACGACACGCCGCCTAGTTTCGGTCCGTCTGAGGCGGAACACGACCTGATGGTGATTCCGCTGTTTGAAACCATTCCGGATCTGCAACGCGCCGGTGACATCATGGAAAAGGTGATGTCGATTCCACTGGTTCGTCACCTGATGCACAAACAAGGCGACCTCCAGGAAGTCATGCTGGGCTACTCCGATTCCAACAAGGATGGCGGATTCCTGACATCGAACTGGGAGTTGTACAAGGCTGAAAAAGCGCTCGTCAAGGTGTTCCATCGTGCTGGCGTCAAGCTGCGGCTGTTCCACGGGCGTGGCGGCACGGTTGGTCGCGGTGGCGGCCCAAGTTACGAGGCTATCCTGGCGCAGCCGCCAGGCACGGTAAATGGCCAAATCCGCCTGACCGAACAGGGCGAAATTATCGCCTCCAAGTATTCCCACGCCGAAATCGGTGCGCGCAACCTTGAATTGCTGGTTGCCGGCACGCTGGAAGCCAGTCTGATGCCACATGCGCCCGAAGGCTCGCTGGCAAAGAGAATGCAAAAATATGAGCAAGCCCTGTCCGAGCTATCGGATCTGGCGTACAAGGCTTACCGCAATCTCGTCTACGAAACTGTGGGCTTTACCGACTACTTTTTTATCGCGACACCGATTGTCGAAATTGCCGAACTGAACATCGGTTCGCGCCCGGCCTCACGCAAATCAACCCGTCGCATTGAAGATTTGCGCGCCATCCCCTGGGGATTTTCCTGGGGTCAGTGCCGCATCCTGCTGCCCGGCTGGTATGGCTTTGGCGGCGCCATCGCAGCCTGGCTTGAAGGGGACGATGAAAAGGCAAAAAGCGAAAAAATTGCTACGCTTCAAGCCATGTTCAAGGAATGGCCGTTTTTTGCGACACTGTTGTCCAACATGGACATGGTGCTCTCAAAAACCGACCTCGGCATTGCTGCGCGCTACTCGGAACTTGTCACCGACAAAAAACTGCGCACAAAAATATTCGACCGGATTGTGGCTGAACACAAGCTTACCAGCAGCTATCTGGGGGCGATCACTGGCGACAAAGAGCGCCTGCAAAGCAATCCTTTGCTTGCCAGCTCACTCAGACACCGCCTTCCTTACATCGACCCGCTAAACTACTTGCAGGTTGAGATGATCAAGCGGCATCGGAAAGCTGCTGTCGATGCGCCTGAAGCGAGCGACGCCCGTGCCATGCGCGGGATTCATCTCTCTATCAATGGTGTGGCCGCTGGTTTGCGCAACACAGGCTAGACGCCAGCCACCTTCAAGCGAGATAGAAACTCTCCGGCGTTTCGTCTCGTTTGAAGTGAAGTTGAAGGATGTCAGACAACCTCACCTCTGCATCGACTCCCAGACCTTTTCGAGTCGTTTTACCGATACCGGCATCGGCGTGCGCAATTCCTGTGCAAACAGCGAAACGCGTAATTCTTCAAGCATCCAGCGGAACTCGACCATTTTCGGATCATGGCTGCGACCGCGATCCTTTAACGCTCGCTGATACTTGCTGGCTACCTGATGCCACTCGGCCACTAGCCGTGCGTCGCGCGCAGGGTCAGCCCGCAATTTGTCGAGCCGCACCGATATCGCTTTCAGATAGCGCGGGAAATGCGCAAGCTGGGGGTAATCATTGTCCAGCAGAAAGCGTTTGCCAATCAGTGCCGACACCTGCGATTGAATGTCTGCAACGGCCTGTGTGTGAGCTTTATAACTTTGCAGCTTGCGCGGCAATGCGTGGTATTCCTGAAGAATCTGCGCCGTAAGTTGCGCGACCTGATTCGCCAGCAATCCGAACCGTGTGCGCCCCTGCTCTTTGCGAGCCTCAAATTTTTCGGCATTTTTTGGTAGCGGATCCTGCATGCATGCCAGATCCATCGCCGCGTCGATGATCTGGTCGCGCAATTCCTCCTGCGAACCCAATGACATATATTGCATGCCCATCTGCTGCAAGCCGGGGATATTCTTTGCCAGAAATTTGATCTGATCTTTGAGTTGCAGCGCAAACAGACGACGCAAGCCGATATGATGCGTTCTTTCGGCGACTTCTAAGTCATCGAACACTTCCAGATCACAATGCTCGCCCCGGTCAACCAGCGCGGGAAAGCCCACCAGCGTTTGCTTGCCTTTCGTGATTTCCAATAGTTCCGGCAGCTCTCCGAAAGACCACGAAGTGATAATTTCCTGACTTGAACGCGGCTCAATAACATCTGCATGCTGTGTTAGATCCGAATTTTGTCCGGGGTCATGATGTTGTGACAGACCCGATTGTCCCGCAATCCGCTGAAAGCTCTCTCTCGCCTCACCGCCCAGCTCCGCCCGCAAGACCGACAGATTGCGCCCCGTGTCGATCTGTCGCCCATGTTCGTCTAGCACCTTGAAATTCATGAAGTGATGCGCGGGCAGCGTTTCCAGTTTGAAGTCGCTGCGCTTCGCTGCGATGTTTGCGTGGTCACGCAAATCAGCAATCAGCGCATCAAGCAATTCTCCTTCGCCATAATGCCCGTCCGACTGAACCCGTTCGCAAAATGCGGCAGCATAGTTAGGCAATGGCACGCAATGACGGCGCAATTTTTGCGGAAGGGATTTAATGAGAAGGTGCACCTTTTCCTTCAGCATGCCGGGAACCAGCCATTCACTGCGCTCGCCTGAAACCTGATTCAGTGCATACAGTGGTACAGCAAGCGTCACACCATCACGGATACTACCAGGTTCAAAATGGTAGGTCAGCGACATATCTACTCCCGCCGCCTGCATTTTTTTTGGGAACAGCTCGGTCGTCACCCCGGCCGCCTCGTGTCGCATCAAGTCTTCCTTATTGAGAAACAGCAGCTTCGGATTCTTTGCCGTGATGTCCTTGAGCCACTTCTCAAAAGCGATTCCATTGCATACTTCTGCTGGGAGCATCTTGTCATAAAACGCGGCAATCAGTTCATCATCGACCAGAACATCAACCCGTCTTGACTTGTGCTCAAGCTTTTCGATTTCACGCACCAGCTTCTGGTTGTGGGCGAAGAATGGCGCACGGGTTTCGTAATCACCACCGACCAATGCATCCCGAATAAATATTTCGCGCGCATGATCCGGGTTGATGCGCGAATAATCGACACGCCGCTGGCTATAGACCACCAGCCCATACAGCGTCGCTCGTTCATAAGCTGACACTTGAGCGCCGCGTTTTTCCCAGCGCGGTTCACCATACGATTTTTTTAGCAAATGACTGCCGACGCGTTCCAGCCATTCCGGCTGAATTTGCGCCAGGCAGCGCGCGTACAGCCGAGCCGTATCGACCAGTTCCGCGGCCATCACCCACCTACCCGCTTTTTTGCCCAGCGACGATCCTGGCCAGATGAAGAACCTGATGCCGCGCGCACCCAGATAATGCGGGTCGTCGTCAGCCTTGAAGCCGATATTGCCCAGCAAACCTGCCAGCAACGCAGTGTGCACCTGTTCATAAGTTGCTGGCGCTTCATTTAGTCGCCACCCGTGTTCGCGCGCAATAGAGAGCAGTTGCGAATGGACATCGCGCCATTCTCTCAAGCGCAAGTGTGAAAGGAAGTTTGCGCGACAGTTCTCCAGTAGCAGACGGTTCGATTTTTTGTGTTCGACGGCATCCTCGAACCACTTCCATATTTTCAGGTAACTCATGAACTCAGAACGCGGATCGGAGAACTTCTTGTGCGCATTGTCGGCAGCGTCCTGCGCATCCATCGGCCGATCACGCGGGTCTTGTATCGACAACGCGGATGCGATGATCAGCATCTCGCTCAGGCAAACATTATCCTGAGCTGCCAAAATCATGCGACCCACACGCGGATCGAGCGGAAGTTGCGCGAGCTGACGACCCGTTGCGGTCAGCTGGTTACTGTCATCCAGTGCGCCCAATTCCTGCAATAACTGATAACCATCGGCAATCGCCCTGCCCAGTGGTGGCTCAACAAACGGGAAGGTTTCAACATCAGCCAGCTTCAGCGACTTCATCCGCAAAATAACTGACGCCAGCGAAGAGCGCAGAATCTCCGGATCGGTAAACTTTGGACGCAAGGAAAAATCCTGCTCGTCATAGAGCCGGATGCAAACGCCAGCAGCAACACGACCACAGCGCCCCGCCCTTTGATTTGCTGAGGACTGCGCAATCGGCTCGATCTGCAACTGCTCAACCTTGTTGCGGTAGCTGTAGCGTTTCACACGCGCTACACCGGTATCCACTACAAAGCGGATGCCCGGTACCGTCAATGAGGTTTCCGCAACATTGGTTGCCAGTACGATGCGGCGCGCATTGGTGAGGTGGAAGATGCGCTCCTGCTCCTGCGCCGACAGGCGAGCATACAACGGCAAAATTTCGACATGCGGTGGATGGCGCTTGCGTAGAGCCTCTGCAGTTTCCCGGATCTCGCGCTCGCCCGGCAAGAAAACAAGCACATCGCCCTGCCCGACCTGCGCCAGTTCATCGACTGCGTCGACTACGGCGTCGATCAGATCGCGTTGTTCGCGCTGTTTTTGAGCATGGCTTGGCGCATTGTCTGCCACTTGCATGGGGCCAAAAGGACGGTAGCGCACCTCAACCGGATACAACCTCCCGGACACTTCGATCACCGGGGCAGGCTTGTCACCGACCGCAAAATGTCTGGCAAATCGCTCAGCGTCGATAGTTGCCGAAGTAATGATCAGCTTCAAGTCCGGCCGTCGGGGTAACAACTGCTTTAAATAACCCAGCAGAAAATCGATGTTCAGGCTGCGCTCGTGCGCTTCGTCGATAATTATGGTGTCGTACTGTTTCAGCAGCGGATCAGTCTGCGTTTCTGCCAGCAGGATGCCGTCCGTCATCAGCTTCACCGAGGCACCCTTGGTGATCGCATCATTGAAACGAATTTTGAAACCGACATGCTCTCCGGGCGGAGAACCCAGCTCATGCGCAATACGCCTGGCAGTCGAGGTGGCAGCGATCCGTCGCGGCTGCGTATGGCCGATCAAGCCTGCCTGCCCCCTTCCCAATTGAAGACAAATCTTGGGCAACTGCGTCGTCTTGCCGGAGCCTGTTTCGCCGCTGACGATGATGACCTGATGGTTCTGAATGGCCCTCGCGATGTCGTCGCGCCGCGCAGACACAGGCAATTCCTCCGGGAACACAATCGCAGGCAGAGGATTGCGGAAGGGGGGCAAAGCTGACCGCGCCTGCTTGACGCGCATTTTTTGCGTTGTTTTTTTGGAATTTACAGGCTCTGACATGGCGGGACGAATTATAATCCGCCAGATGGAAAACCCCACCCAATTCGTAAGCTGGTTCCGCTCGGTCGCCCCCTACATACACGCCTTCCGCGGCAAGACTTTTGTCGTGGCCTTTCCCGGCGATCTGGTGATGGCCGGCAAGTTGCCCGTTCTGGCACACGACCTGTCGCTCTTGCACGCTCTCGGCATCAAAATCGTGATCGTGCATGGCTCGCGCCCACAGGTGGCGGAGCAACTGGCCTTGCGTCAGGCAGAATGCCGCTTTCATAACGGCATCCGTGTCACCGATCCGGCCGCGCTCGAATGCGCAAAGGAAGCTGCCGGTGAAATTCGTCTCGATATCGAGGCAGCGTTCAGCCAGGGCTTGCCCAACACGCCGATGGCTCATGCAACAATTCGTATCATTTCCGGCAATTTCATCACGGCCAGCCCGCTAGGCGTGATCGACGGCGTCGACCTAGAACTCACTGGCAAGACGCGCCGAATCGCGCATGAGACCATCGAATCAATTCTGAACGCGAACGCGATTGTGCTGCTTTCGCCGCTCGGTTTTTCGCAAACAGGCGAAGCATTTAACCTGACCATGGAAGATGTCGCTGTATCGGCCGCGATTGCGTTGCACGCCGAAAAGCTGATTTTCCTTACCGAAAGTCCCGTGATGAAAAGTCCGGCAGGCGAGGAAATCCGCGAGCTTTCGTCCCATGAAGCCGAATCGGTACTGCAGGCGAGCTTCCTTTCTGAAAACAGCGCTTTCAACCTCAAGTACGCCATCAAGGCGAGCAAGGCCGGCATCCCGCGCGTTCACACCATCCCTTATGACATGGACGGCTCGGCGCTGCTCGAACTGTTTACTCACGATGGCGTCGGCACAATGCTGACCTACGAAAACCTTGAAAGCCTGCGCGAAGCGACCATAGAGGATGTCGGCGGCATCCTGAAACTGATTGAACCCTACGAAGAATCAGGCGTGCTGGTCAAGCGCGGACGCGAGCTGATCGAACGGGAAATCGACAATTTCTCGGTCATAGAACACGACGGCGTAATCTTCGGTTGTGCCGCACTTTATCCGTTCCCGTCAGAGAAAATGGCGGAGATGGCTTGTCTGATCGTGGCGCCGGATGTGCAGCAGCAAGGGGACGGCGAACGCATTCTGCGGCACATGGAAAATCGCGCACGCGCCGCAGGATTCACCAAACTGTTTATCTTGACTACACAAACGGCGCACTGGTTCCTGAATCGCGGGTTCGTTTATGCCAGCGTCGATGAGCTGCCCAAGGACCGGCAGCGAATGTACAATTGGCAACGCAAGTCTTTAGTCCTCACAAAGAAGTTGTAATTGGAGAAACTTATGGCGCATACCGTTCAATGCATCAAACTGAACAAGGAAGCAGAAGGTCTTGATTTTCCGCCTTATCCCGGCGAATTGGGCAAGAAGATCTATGAAAATGTTTCCAAAGAAGCATGGGGAGGATGGCTCAAGCAGCAGACCATGCTCGTTAACGAATACCGGCTAAATCTGGCCGATGCACAAGCCAGGAAATATCTGGCAACGCAAATGGAAAAACACTTTTTTGGCGAGGGCGCAGACACTGCCGCCGGGTATGTTGCCCCGAAGTCGTAAAAATCTTGGTATTTCGTTGCTGCATCACCATCTTAAACAGCTCTAATGTCGCGCAAGTTGCTCAAAATCAACTGTTTACACTTTGTCTTGAGGAGACGCAGGTTATACTGACCGTGTGATAAGACTACGAAACACTTTGATAGAGCTTGTTCGCATATGCCAACAACAGAGACATGGGCTCGTTTCGCCTACACTAATGCCTCTCCAGCGCTTATAACCCCGCGTAAGCACATTGTTGCCTCTAAGTTAACAATTTGCTTCGGTTATTCGGAAATGCCATGGGGCATTTGACCACCAGCACAAACCGCCGCAAACATCTCCTACGCACTCTCGCGCTTTTTCTGCCGATCGCACTGCTGATTGTTGGCAGTGCATTTCTCGTACATCAAACAGAACTTCACCGCAAACAATCCGATCACGCGAAAAAAGAATATGAATCCGTGATGGCAGGCACTTTGTCGATCAGCCACTCGCTGCGAATGAGCAGCAATTACTTGCTTTACGTTACTAACCGCATCGAACAGTTGAAACTATTCGACACCAGCATCCAGTCAGGTCTTGGAAATTTGGCGCTGGATTTGTCAGCTTTGTCACAGACTGAAATGTCATACGAAAAAATTCGATTGATCGACGAAACAGGCAAAGAACTATTGCGCATCAACCGTCCAGAATCGCAACCCATCATCTCTCAGGCAATCGAACTTCGAGACCAGGCCGATCGCCTAGTCTTCAATGAAACGATAAAACTCAAGCCGGGAGAAATTTTTGTTTCCAAAATCGAACTGGAAGTTGAAAGTGTCAACCTTCCTTCAAGACCGACCATCCGCTTTGGTACGCCCTTGTTTGACAATAGAGGAAGTCGGCGCGGCATCGCTCTGATCAACTATTCGGCCAATCAACTGCTTGATCGTTTTTCTGTTGCAACCAGCAAAAAAGGCAAATCTGACTGGCTGGTGACAGCAGAGGGCTACTTTCTTCGAGGCGATTCTCCAAGTGATGATTCCGGCGCCAAAAAAAATATCCGAAACGATACTACTTTAGCGAAGCTATATCCCGTCGCATGGCAAAGAATTCTTGAACAGGAAACAGGGCAATTTGAATCGAAAGAAGGCCTGTGGACTTTTGCAACAGTACGACTGCTTCCGCCAGGCCAGACAATTGATACAGGCAAGCCAGAACATGTCTATCACTTCTGGAAAACAGTTTCCCTGTTGCCATTCGAGCAATATAACGCCGGGAACATGCGGTTCGATGCCACGCTTGCAGCCGGCGTTGCGCTGCTATTGCTGATTTCTCTAACTGCAATATGGCGTATGGCAGGTTTGCAAATTTCTGATATCAACGCTCACGAAATCGTCAAGCGAAAAAAAGTAGAGGCTGCGCTTCGCAAAAGCCACCATCTTCTGACGAACTCCACCTCCCACCTTTCAGGCATCGTCTTCCAGTTTCGGGTTGACCCCGAAGGCCGAGAATCTTTCCCGTTCGTCAGCGACACCATAAAAAATATTTATGGCATTACCCCGGACAAGGTTTATCAAGATGCGGAAGTGCTGTTTTCTTTTGTTCACCCGGAAGACTACGCCGAAATGAAGCGCTCCATCATTGCTTCGGGGCGGCAGATGAAAATATGGCGGCATGAATTTCGCACCATTCTTCCAAAGCTTGGTGTTCGCTGGATGATGGGAAATTCGCTTCCTGAAAAACAAGAAGACGAAAGTATTATCTGGTATGGCGTCATTACTGACATCAATGAACGCAAATTGACGGAAGGCGGGGTGCAGTTAGCCGCAATGGTTTACCAGAACAGCACTGAAGCGATAGTCGTTACCAATGCGGCCAACAACATCATCGCCGTCAATCCCGCTTTCTCGCAACTGACGGGATACTCGGCGGACGAAGCGATCAATCAGAATCCGCGCATCCTTAAGTCTGGGCGACATGAAATAGCCTTTTACGAGTCCATGTGGGAGGCGATACTGAAAAATGGCAAATGGCAGGGAGAGTTATGGAATCGGCGCAAGGATGGAACGATCTACGCCACGTGGCTAAATATCAGCACGACTTATTTTGAAGATGGCTCACCCCATTATTTTGTCGGACTCAGTTCAGACATCACTGAACGGAAAAAGTCGGAAAAGTTGATCTGGCAACAGGCAAATTTTGACAATCTGACCGGGCTGCCAAATCGAAACCTGTTTCGACAACACATAGAGCTGGAGTTCAAGAAATCGCAACGCACTGGCATGCCGACGGCGCTAATCCTGCTTGACCTCGACGATTTCAAGGATGTCAACGATACTCTGGGTCACGACATGGGTGATGCCCTGCTCCAGGAAGCGGCAGAGCGCCTGCGCCAATGTGTCCGTGATTCCGATATCGTGGCTCGACTCGGCGGGGATGAGTTTGCGATCATCATCGGTGAAATCCCCGACCACTCTGTGGTTGAGCGTATCACAGATGTTGTACTGCAAAGCATCTCGCAACCCTACTACCTGAAAGGCGAGCTCATCCATATATCAGCCAGCATCGGCATCTCATTTTTTCCTAAAGATGCTACCGAAATCGAAAGCCTGCTTAAAAATGCCGACCAGGCAATGTATGCCGCAAAAAGACTCGGGCGCAACCGCAGCCACTATTTTGATCGTTCGATGCAGGACGCCGCACAAACACGCATGCGCATCATCAATGATTTGCGTGCAGTCCTTGACGGAAGCCAGTTCGCTTTACACTACCAGCCGATCGTCGAACTCTCCACTGGCACCATCCAGAGAGCGGAAGCACTCATTCGCTGGCATCATCCAAAGCGAGGGCTCATCCGACCTGCCGAATTCATTCAAGTAGCCGAAGAAACCGGCATGATCATGGATATTGGCAACTGGGTATTCCGCGAGGCCGTGAAGCAAGTGGCAATCTGGCGCTCTACACTGCACCCGGATTTTCAGGTCAGCATCAATGTCTCCCCGATGCAGTTCCGCCGAAATGTGCGCTTGCTTTCCGCATTTATCGGCCATCAGCAAAAATTGAATGTTCCCGGCCAGAGCATCGTCATCGAGATCACGGAAGGACTGCTCCTGGATGCCACACCGCATATAAGTGAAGAATTACTGGCGTTTCGCGATGCAGGCATTCAGGTGGCAATTGACGATTTCGGCACTGGCTATTCGTCTCTTGCATACCTCAAAAAATTCGATATTGACTACATCAAGATTGACCGATCTTTTGTATCCAACCTGACACTTGCTGCAGAAGACCGGGCACTTTGCGAAGCAATCATCGTCATGGCGCACACGCTGGGAATGAAAGTCATTGCCGAGGGCATTGAAACTGACGAGCAACGCAAGCTGCTGACAGCGGTTGGTTGTGATTTCGGACAGGGCTACCTGTTTTGCAAACCCCTGCCAGCCGCTGAATTTGAGGCATTGCTGCAATCCTTTAATGAAACGACAGGAGCGCAATCGTGATGAAACACTCTCAGATTTCGGCTCGCATGCC
>Ga0351963_1073_pt1 | contig 15233 bp, 8 predicted proteins | sample TotcelT113001N14_FD_205804 | JGI IMG/M metagenome (GOLD analysis project Ga0351963, IMG submission 205804) | Enriched cells from coal bed in the Powder River Basin, Montana, United States - Total cells T11 rep3 HSBNCT.T11.300.1.N14 ... | reverse complement strand
CCTGCAGTTCGAAGTTGCCCTCCGGAAAGGTCAGGGTGCCGTCGGCGCGGGCCGTGCGGAGCGAGCCCATCACGGCGTCGACGGTCTCCAGCGCGCCGGCGGCGCCGGAAGGCGAAAAGAGCACGTGCGCGACCAGCCGTGCGTCTTCGCTGCGAATCATGCCGGGCCCCCAGGTGCTGGAGATACCGGCCAGCCGTTTCAGCGGCACAACTTCGCCGGCAGGTGTCACGACCGGAATCTCGCCCAGCTGATCGACGCGTTCGCGCACGTTCCGCTGATAGCGGACCTGGATCGGATAGCGTTCGCGGCCCTCGACGGTGGTGGTCACGTCCACTCCACCGAGACCCGCCGAGACGACCTCGTTCACCATGGCCGTGGTCATCCCGTAGCGGGCGGCTTCTTCGCGGTCTACGTCGAACTCGAGATACGGCTTGCCAAGCACAATATCGGGATTGACGGTTCGGGGGTTGACGTGGTGGAGCGTCTTGAGTTGCTCGGCCACGGCGCGGGAGGCCTGGGAAAGCCCCTCGAGGCTGTCGCCGTAGACCCGCACGGCCATCGAGGCGCGGATGCCGGCCTGGAGCATCACGACGCGGCCCTCGATCGGCTGCAGCGGCGACGCGATGGGGATACCCGGCATGCTGGCCACGGCGTTGATTTGCTCCCAGATTTTTCGTTCCGTGACGCCGGGCCGCCACTGCTCGCGCGGTTTGAGCATCACATACGTCTCGATCATGGCGACCGGGGCTGGATCAAGCGCCGATTCGACACGGCCGATTTTTCCCAGCACATCGGCCACTTCCGGAATCTGCGCGATCATCGCGTCCTGTGTCTGCAAGACCTCCATCGCCTGCGAAAAGCTTGCCGCCGGGTAGAGGCTGGGCATGTAGAACCAGCTGCCTTCGTCCAGCGCGATCCAATCGTTCGAGCGAAGTCCCGTGAACACGTGCTTGACGCGGACGTAGCCCGGGATCTCGTTCAGATCGGCCCCCAGCGCCGTTGCCAACCGCTCGGCCGGCCGCAGCACGGTGGGCAGGCCGAACCAGGCGCCGAGGCCGAGCAGGACGACCAGCGCGTAAAGGGCGATAAAGCCGCGTTTGTGCGCGAGCAGAAAACGCAGCGTCGGCGCGTAGCCCCAAACGATCAGGCGGCTCAGCGGGTTCACCTCGATCGGCCTGATGTTTTCCCGGGTGCTCCAATAGCCAGCCGCTGCGCCGGCTGCCGCTAGGATGGCCGTCGCCCACGGCAAACGGAGAGCCGTCCAGTGCTCGATTCGCTCGCCCCACACGAAATAGGCCAACAGCCCGGCGAGCCCGCCGACTGACAGGCCGCTGGCCACACCCGCCACACGGGGCCAACGGACGGTGACTAGCAGCAGGCGGCACAGCAACGGCACCAGCACCACCGCGAGGATCAGGCTGGACACCATGGCGAAGCTCTTGGTCCAGGCCAACGGGGCGAACAGCTTGTAATCCCGGCCGGTCAGGAAGAACACCGGCAGGAAGCTGATCACGGTGGTACTGACGGCCGTGATCACCGCGGGGACGACTTCGCCAGCCCCCTCGCGAATTACCGCCAGTCGCCGCCTCGGGCCTCCCGAGGAACCGCCGGCCTCCCAATCGGCCAGATGCCGATAGATGTTCTCTGACACGATGATGCCCATATCGACCATCGTCCCAATGGCGATGGCGATGCCGGCCAGCGACATGATGTTCGCATCGACACGAAAGACGTTCATGGCGATATAGGCCATCAAAACGGCGATCGGCAAGGTGACGGCGACGACCAGGCTGGCGCGGACGTGCAGCAGGAACAGCACGACCATCACGATCGTGATCAGGATCTCCTGGCCCAGCGCGTCGGTCAAGGTGGCGACCGTCTCGTTGATCAGCAGCGACCGATCGTAGATGCCGCGGATCTTGATCCCGTCCAGTTCCGCCTCGAGCGAGCGGATCTTTTCCTCGACACGCAGGATCACCGCGCGCGGGTTCTCGCGATACCGCATAACCACGACCCCGCCGACCGCTTCCTGGCCGTTCAGATCCAGGGCTCCGTCGCGAAAGGCGGGTCCGGTCTGGACTTGGGCCACATCGCGCACGCGGACCGGGACGCCGTCGCGCGTGCGGATGACGGTGTTTTCAATCTGTTCGATCGTCTCCTGCGGCGTTCTCCCGGAACCGATGAACCCGCGGCCACGGACCAGGAACTCCATGCCGCCGGTCTCGATGGTCTTGGCGCCGACGTCGATATTCGAGTCCCGCACCGCGCCGATGACGTCGCTCAGCGGCATGTCGTGGTAGCGCAGCCGGTCCGGGTCCGCTTCGATCTGGTACTGCCGCACGTAACCGCCAATCGAGGCGACTTCGGCCACGCCCTCGACTGCTTGCAGCGCGTACTTGATGAAAAAGTCCTGCTTGGAACGTAGTTCCGCCAGATCCATGCCGGGGGGCGGGTCGAGTACATAGTAGTAGATCTGCCCCAAGGCCGTCGCATCCGGCGCCAGCGTCGGCGTCACTCCCTCGGGCAACAGGCCGGAGACCGTCGTCAACTGCTCCGCCACCCGGGAACGGGCCCAGTAGAAATCGATACGGTCGTCGAAGGTCACCTGCACAAAGCTGAAACCGAACATGCTGGTACCGCGGACGCTTTTCGACCCAGGCACCGCCTGCAGGGCCACGCTCAACGGATAGGTGATCTGGTCCTCCATGTCCTTGGGCGAGCGGCCCATCCATTCGGCCAGCACGATCACCTGGTTCTCCCCCACGTCGGGGATGGCGTCCAGCGGCACCTGCCCGACGCTGACCCATCCGTACAGGATCGCGCCAGTCACCAGGATCAGCACGACCAGGCGTTCGCGGAGGCAGAAATCGATCACTTTGTGGATCATCGTGGATGCTTCCCCGTTTCGTGTTGCTTGGTTTCAGCCGCTGGTTCTTGACGGCTCGCCGCCTCGGTCGGCGTTTCAGCTCGGCTCGGCGGTTCCTCCGGGGAGAACTCGCCAGCCGGGACCGGCCGTTCGCCGTCCGCTGCACCGGACGGCGGCAGTTCCCCCGCGGCGATTCCGCAACGCAGCATCTTGCTTCCCCAGTAAGGATTGGCCAGCGGTGGCGAAGGCTGCAACCAATCGCCTTCGCCGCCGGGCACCATCGAGCAATAGAAATGGATGAACGACGCTTCTGCTCCCGCTCCACGCACTTGGGCCGCTAGCTGAAGTATTGACTTGCTGATCGGTTTGAACGCCAACCGTGCTTCGTCGATCGTCAGCGAGTGCAGCTGCTGGCTGTGTTCGGCGATCGAGGCGATCCGCGACCGCGCCGGCGGGCTCAACGACTCGGACGCCGCCAAGCGGGCCGCCAGTTCGTACAGCGACTGCGACTGTTCCCGCGGCACGGCCCGGTCATCGGCCAGCGTCGCGGACACGGCAAAGTAAGCCTCGTACAGCCGCTCCAGTTCGGTACCGGCCTGGCCGGAGATACGTTCCAGCTCGGCCTGCTCCAACTCGAGCGGCCCGTCCGGCTTTCCCGGTTTCTGCGGCTTTGCCTGCAGTCGAGTCGGGTCGATCAGCGACGGGTTGCCCGCCAGCTGCATCTGCGAATCGATCAGGAAATTGCCGGAAACCGCCACCTGTTCCCCCGGCTCGACGCCCCGCACGATCACGATCCGATCGCCGATCGACGGGCCCAATACCACCGGGCGGATCTCGAATCGCCCCGCCTCGACTTCCACGTAGACGACGCTGTTCTCCCCAGCCATCAGCACCGCGTTCCGCGGGACCACCAGCACGTTGCTCGGCTCGACAGGCTCCTCCGCGAACCCGAACTGTGAGGCGGGGACCAGCGGCACCCCGCACACGCGGCAGGCTCCTGGTCCGTCTTCGATGACCTGCGGGTGCCGGGGACTGATCCATTTGCCGGCCAGTTCCGGGTCGTATACGTCGGCCGCCGCCTCGCCGCTGCGGGTCAGCTGCACTGCGACGGTGGCCCGGGCATAGTCGCCGATCCTCAGGCGTCCCGCCTCGTTCGACAGGACCACCCGCACCCCGACGGTGCGCGTTTTGGAGTTGACGAATGGATCGATAAAGGCCACTCGCCCCACGAAACGTTGCCCCGGCAGCGACTGGAGTTCCGCCTCGACGCGCTGACCGTAACGGACCGCGGTGGCGTCCTCGGGGAACAACTCCAGCATCAGCCACACCTTCGACAGATCCGCGATGCGGTAAATCGGTTCGCCCGTCTTGAGGTACTGGCCCTCGACCGCCAGACGTTCGATCACGGTCCCGCTGATCGGCGAGACCAGCTGCAGCCGGCTGCTCGCCTCGCCCGCTTCCTCCAAGTGCGCCACCTGCGTTTCGGTCATCCCCAGCTCGATCAGCTTGCGGCGGCTGCCCTGGTACAGCCGCTCTTGTGACTCCTGTATTCGCGCCAGAGTACTGGCCTGTGTGTCGTTCAGCAAACGCTTCGTCTGAATCAGTTCCACCTGAGCACTGTACAGCTCGGGCGAGTAGACCAGGGCCAGCTGGTCGCCTTGCCGGACCACCACACCGGTATAGTCGGCGTACAACCGCTCGATGCGCCCGTCGACGTACGGGGAGATGGTGGCCAGGGCGCCTTCGTCATACCGCAACTGACCGATGGCCCCAAGTTGGCGCGTCTGAGGGACAGCTTGAACGGCGAACGTGCTGATATTGGCGATCCGCCGCGCCGCCGCGTCGACGACGATCGAGCGTCCGTCGGACGTCTCGTCGCCGGTCGCGGTGGGGACCAATTCCATTCCACATACCGGACACCTGCCGGGCTCGTCTTGCGGCGGCGTACACATCATCGGGCAGATGTAGCGGACCTTGCTGCCGTCTGGTGCGACTGCGGCCGCGCCGCTCGATTCGCCGGACGTGATCCAGCCCATCCGCTGGGCCACCCCGAGCTTGAAAATCAGCAAGCCGCCGACGGCCAGCAGCAGCGCCGGCGGCAAGAAGAGTTTGATCCAATAGCGCCGGGAGCCCGGAGGCCGCACGGCGGCTTGGTCCGCAGCGTTCTCCGGTGGTTCGCGCTCCGCGCGCGGCTGTTCCGCGTTGGCGGGCTGGTTGGGTGGTTTTGTGGGAGTCATCATATTCCTCCGCTTGGGGTCTGTGGATCGAACTCGCTCGCGCTCACAATCCGCCGCGCGTAGGGTGTCGCCTGGTGGGATGCAAGCGAATGCCGTGGCATCGGCCCAGGACGCTGGGGCGACAGACACCGAATCGACGGGGAACCGGCAACAAGCAGGGGGCGGCGGCGATACCTGCTGCATCGGCGACTCACGTGTCAGAGAGCCACCGGGCGCTCTGCCAGCGCACACCGGTATCCGGCGCGAATCATATCTGCCAAAAACAAAATAGAATCTGCACAGGCGGCGCGAAAAACAGAAGGCTCTCCATGTCAATTCTGCCCGCCGGCTGATGAGCGAGGCGTCCACCGCCGCGGAACCCGTCGCCAAGCGGTTCATAACGTTTGCGATGCGTTATCACTTACTATATCATTTTACGAAGGGCGTCAAAGTCAAGGTGATCGCCCGGCGTTGCTACCCCCCTGGGGGCCGTGGTACGCTTGGCGCCGTCGGCTTAACGACCGGGAACTCTGGCTCGTCCCACTCACGGGTTGAACGACGAGGAAGTTTCTGGGGAGTGTGGCGGGAATATGCTACAATTCCCAAGTTACAAACATCAAAGGCGCGACGGTGTTTTCGTGATGGACGCCCTGGGATTGCTGGAGACAACCGGATTGACGCCCGCTTTGGCCGCGCTGGACGCCATGGACAAAGCGGCGGAGATTCGGGTTGTGCAGGTGGAGGTCAACGATCTGCTGGGCGTCTGCATCAAGATTCAAGGGGGCGTGGCGGCCGTTCAGGCGGCCGTTCAGGCGGGACGAGCGATCGCGGAACGTATGGGCGGCCGGCCGCTGGCCGACGTCATCCCGCGTCCGCAGGAAACGGCGTGGCCGGCGATCTTCAGTCCTCCGGAATACAATCCGCTGATTCAACAAGAGGTGGTCTTTTTTCCCGTCTACCAGAGCGCGCCGCAACGGGCGGAAGACAAGGAGCTAACCGTGGACAAGTCCGCATCGTATGCCCTGGGTCTGATCGAAACGCAGGGGTTTACGGCTGTGTTCGAAGCGATTGACAGCGCCTGCAAAGCCGCGAATGTCGAAGTGGTCGGCAAAGAGAAACTGGGCGGCGGCTACGTCACGGTCATCATCCGCGGCGATGTGGCAGCGGTCAAAGCGGCGGTCGAAGCGGGCCAAAGCAAGGTCGAAGGACTCGGCAAACTGATCGCGGCGCATGTGATTCCGCGTCCCAGCCAGTCGGTGTTGAGTCTGCTGCCCAAGGCGTGATCGGTCCTGTCTGCCTCCGCGAGCCTCGCGCCCTACAGCGGTTCGTGGTTCCCCGTTGACAGGATGCGATGCTGCAACCAGCATCGCCACGTAAAACGAAAGTGCGCTGTCACGCGAGGCTCGCCCAAGGGTCCGATACACATTTCGAGACAGGAGTCGGCACACCTCCTTTCTGAAAGAGCAGAATCCCCTGCGTCCAGACAGCAATCACGCCCCTTTTTCAAACCCATCAGAAAAATGGTGCAAACCCGATGCCGCCAGGAGAATTTCCGGTTTGACAAACGCGAGCAACTCGTCGTTACGTCTTTAATTTCAACATGTTAGGGCGTTTCGCGGAGATTGGAGCAAGCCCATTCTTCGCCGTTCAAACTGGTCTGCTGTGCGGCAAAGCGCACTTTTGTGCCAGTCCGCACACTGGGATACCGAAGCGTTTCTTGGTATGAATGAGGAAAGTCACCGCGTACGGTTCGGAACGTCGCGATTCGTTCACCGCGGAGCCAGCGGGGATAGCGCCCCGTGCGGTATGCCGTCGTGGTGGGTTCCGGGTTCATCGAGCGACGGGCGACCGCGCGGTATATTGGATAGATCAAGATCACAAAATCCGGGCGCGAACTCTCGCGAGCGATCGGATCCGCCGCTTGAGGATCGCCGCGGTCAAAGTGGGTCCCCGCTGTCGAAGCCAAATGCCCGCCGGCCGAGAAGCCAATGATGCCGACGCGGCTGGGAGCGATGGCCCACGGTTTGGCGTTCGACCGCACCGTGCGAATGGCCCGCTGTGCATCCAACAGCGGCACGAAGGGCCTGCCCTTGGGGAGCCGATACTCCAGCACGATTCCGGCGATGCCGTGTGCGGTGAGCCATTTCGCGATGCCATGCCCCTCGGCGCCGGTCACCAAGCCGCCATATCCGCCGCCCGGGCAGATCACGACGGCTGCTCCATTGGCGGTGTCGGGGGCCGGTCGATGCACGGTGATGGTCGCGTCCGCTGCCTCGAACTGGCCATCCCCCACGGGAGCCTGGCCGGACCAGAGGGAGAGCTTTTCGGGCTCCGGAAGTGCCGCGGCGACGCTCGACAACGTTCCAATGCCTGGAATCAAGATCAATACTGCTGCGAGCGTCATGGCCAGCAGCAACGGACGACGAGAAACGAACGAAAGGGCCAGCGGCAACAGCAACGCGAAGGTCGATAGGTATCGTTTCATGAAAAGGCTCCTGAGGTAAATTGCCTTGCTTCACCCTCCAGACAAACGAGAGGGGGGCGCTGCGTGAACGTAAGACGGTCGTTCAATGCTACGGCTCTCGGTTCCACTTGCGTCCCGCCAGCCGCGGCTGGAAATCATCCCGGCCTGCCAGCTTGGCAATCGCCGCCAGCGCTTCCAGGCACACTTTTCCCAACACGTCGGCCTCGAGTTCTCGGTCATGATAGGCCGACAGATCCAGCGGTTCGCCGAATCGCACCCGGACGCGAGCGGTCATCAACAGCGGACTGACCACGTGACCGCCGTACGGAGCACCTTCGATATAACACGGCAAGATGGGCACGCGGGCCTTGATGGCGACCAAAACCGCACCGGGTCGCCCGGGCAACATGAATTCCTCCGTTCGATTGATTCGACCCTCCGGAAACATGCCGATCAAGTCCCCCTGAGACGCCGCGCGAATCGCCAGCTTGGTCGCGGCCGTATCGACGCCGCCTCGATTCGTGGGGATGGCATGCGTGGCCCGAAGAAACCATCCAAACGCCGGATGCTCGCAATACTCGCGTGCGACGAACCAACGCACGTAACGGTTGGCCACGATCTGGATGAAAAACGGATCGACGCTGGTGCGGTGATTGCTGATGATGACCGCGCCCTGCCCGGGCGGCAGTGGAAACGGCGGGACCTGCGTCCGCCAGCGGATGCGGGTCAAGAACAACGTCAGAAAGTAGATCAAGGCTTGCCACAAACCGTACGGCGACCGCCAACACCACCGGAAAGCATACGCCACGGCAGATGCCGCCAAGAGAACCAGAAATCCCGCTGCCACTACCTCGTGATGCATACGCTGCTCGTCGTTCTGTTTTCTATGGGCCGGCTGATCCGCTCCCCAGTCCGTCTACTCATCAATCGGTTCGCCGCCATCCTTGACGTTCTCTTGGGTGAACAATCGCGAGCCGAGGACGATCTGTTTGGGGACCTGCTGGCCGGCCAGAATCTGCCGGACCACTCCGATCGCCTGGGCGCCGCCGGTCGGATACTGCAGCGTGGCGCTGAGCAGGCCCTGAGCCACGTAGGCGATTCCTTCTTGCGGCAAGGCATCGATGCCGACAAACAGAAGTTTTTTCTCCCTGCCCGCCGCTTTCGCCGCCAGATACGCTCCGTGCGCACCGGGGTCGTTATGAGCGTAAACCAGGTCGATGTCCGCAAAACGGGACAAGGCCGACTCCATTTCCTTGCGGGCTTCGGGCTCGAGCCATTTCATGTCGGCCTCGAAGACGACTTGGATTTCGCTCCCCGCGATCCCTTCGCGAAAGCCGGTATGGCGGTCCTGGCCGGGTGTCGAGGTCATCAGGCCCTTGAGTTCGACGACCTTGCCTTTGCCGCCCAACCTGGTCGCGATCCACTGCCCGGCGGCCTTGCCGATTCGCTTGTTGTCGGCGCCGATGAAGCAGGTAAAATCGTCGCCCAGAACGGCGCGATCGAGGACGATGACCGGAATGCCGGCGCGATAAGCTCGGGCTACCGGATCGGTCAGCGGCTGGGCCTCCTTGGGACTGATGATCAACGCATCGACGCCGGCGCTGATGAACTCTTCGACATGCGCCCGCTGTTTCAGCGTATCGTTCTGGGCGTCTTTGAAGATCACCTCCAGATCGTCATGCTGCTCGGCAGCCGTTCGGATGTCGGCGTTCATCTGCACGCGCCACGGCTCGCCCAAATTGCACTGGCTCATACCGATTCGATAGCCCTTTTTGGCCGGCGCCTGGTCCGGCAAACTCGCTTGCGGACCAGGTTCCCGCGAGACTTCCGAGCCACAGCCGGCCGCAAACAAGGCCAAGCCGACGATGATCATCCGTTGCGTCGTCATACGCTTCAACTCCCCTTAACCGTCAAGATGTCTGGATAGGCCATTCCGGCGGTTGACATCTTCGCACCGGGAATGCCATGCCCTCTGGTGTACTCGGACTTGCAGGTGCTGGCAAGGGGCCCGGGCTCGGTTACCGTTCGAGCTTCAGCCTGTCGGACGAGTTCTGCCCGTCGGCAGCCCCACGCTCAAGCGTGAACTCCGCCACCGTTGGCAGCTGCGCAGGGGGGGCGTCTGCTTGTTGCCGCCCGCCTCAGCCCCGCGACCGGCGTTGCGTGAGCACGGCGGCGACGATGATCGCGCCGGTCAGCATCAACCGGCCGGCTTCGGGCACCGCGTTGATGCTGAGGATTTTCTCCAAGTAGCCGATGGTTAGCGCGCCGATCAGCGTCAGGACGATGCCGCCACGGCCTCCTGTCAGGGCGGTGCCGCCGATGACGACCATCGCAATCGCGATCAACTCGTAGCCGATGCCGGCTTCCGGATCCCCCTGCTGCTCTTGGGCCGCCTGACAGATCCCGGCCACCGCAGCCAGCAGGCCACAGGCCGCATAGGCCAGAATCTTGGCGCGGACCACAGGGATGCCGGACAGCCGCGACGCCTCTTCGTTTCCGCCGATGGCGTACAACTGACGACCCCAGCGATGTTTGGCCAGCGCCAACCAGCTGCAGGCCGCACAGACCAGGAAAATCAAGGTCACCACCGGCAACTGGTCGCCTAGAACTCGGGTGTCGATCCAACGGAAGATGCTGGGAACGTCGACATACTGATACGTGCCGTCGGCTTGTTGGACTGCCGTTGAAACTTTCATGCCCCCCGAGGCATACTTGGCCATGCCGCGGGCAAAAACCATCATGGCCAGCGTCGCGATGAACGGCTGGACGCGCAATCGCGCTGCGATCGTGCCGGATACGGCGCCGCACAGTCCGCCGAGTACCAGCACCAACGGCACGGCGGCCCAAGCGGGCCAGCCCCAATGGATGCTGGCCTTCGCAAAACACACGGCGACCAGTGCCAGGACGCTGCCCACGGACAGATCGATGCCGCCGGCAATGATGACCAGCGTCATGCCGCAGGCCAGAATGCCGAACACCGACGCTTGCCGCAGCGCATCGCGATGCGTCCCCAGCTTGTAAAATGCCCCCTCCGCGTGGAACATCGCGCCCAGCACGAAGACCAGCAACAGGGCGATCGTCGCCCGGCCGGGCGGGCTGTTCAACCACTTGGCGGCCGAAGACCAACCGGCAGAGGCGTGCGGTTCATCCATCGTCAAGGACCTCGCAGGCTCAAAAGGCAGACGGCTGCAAAACGGGTTCAAACGTTTGTCCCATGGCGGCTTCCAAGACCTTGGCCGCCGTGGCCTGTGCCGCCGGGAACTGCGCCGTGCAGCGTCCTCGATGCAAGACCAGGATGCGGTCGCTCATCGCCAGCAGTTCGGGCATTTCGGAAGTGATCAGCAGGATCGCGATGCCTTGGGCCGTCCATTCGTTCATCAACTCGTAAATCTCCCGCTTCGCGCCCACGTCGATCCCCCGCGTGGGCTCGTCCAACAACAGCAACTGCGGCTGCGTTTGCAGCCACTTCGCCAAAGCGACTTTCTGTTGATTGCCGCCCGACAATTGGGCCACGAGCATGTCGAGCGAAGCGGCGCGCAATCGCAGCGCTGCCGTGACGCGTTGGGTCGCCTGCCGTTCACGGCGGCTGCGGCACCATCCGCCGGGGGACAGCCGAACCAGATCCGCCAACACCGTGTTGCGAACGATGGACGCGCCGACGACCAGGCCGGTCGCCTTGCGGTCGTTGGTCAGCAACGCCAAACGGCGACGGATCGCTTGTTGCGGCGAACGGATCGTCGCCGGCCGGCCGCCGAGCCAGAGTTGCCCTTGGGTGTGGCTGCCGTACGCGCCGAAAATCCCCCCTAGCAATTCGCTGGCTCCCGATCCGTGCAGACCGCCGATCCCGACGATCTCCCCCGCGCGGACCGCGAACGACACCTGCCGCACGGCCGCGGGGTGCGCGGGGCCCTGGGGGAACACGCTAAAGTCTTTCACCCCGAGCACCTCGTCGCCGAGCGTGGGCATATGGCGAGGAAACAGGCTCGTCATGGGCCGGCCCACCATCCACTGGATCAGACGATCCTGGGGTAATTCAGCCGCCGGGGCCGAACCGATCCGCCGGCCGTCCCGCAACACGGTAATGCGGTCCGCCAGTCGCTCGATCTCTTCCATCTTGTGCGTGATGTAGATGATACCGCAGCCCTGCTGCTTCAAGTGCCGGACGAGTTGAAACAGCCGCTCGACCTCGGGGGCGTTCAACGCGCTGGTTGGTTCGTCCATGACCAGGACCCGAGCCTGCTGGCTGATCGCCTTGGCAATCTCGATCCGTTGCTGGGTGGCGATCGGAAAGCTGGCGACGCTTTGGCTGACGTCCAATTCCAGTCCCAAGCGGCGGAGCACCTCGACGGCGGCGGTCCGCTGGCGACGGTCGTCGATGAATCCCGTCCGGCGACAGGGGGAACGCCCCAGGAACACGTTGTCCGCCACGCTCATCTCGGGCACCAGCGACAATTCTTGGTGAATCAGCGCCACACCCCGGCGGCCCGCATCCAGCGGGTTCTGGGGCCGGTAGGGGCGTCCGGCCAATTGCATCTGGCCGTCAAAGTCCGTGTACACTCCGCCCAGAATCCTGATCAGCGTGCTCTTGCCCGCCCCGTTCTCGCCCGCCAGCACATGGACCTCGCCCGCACGGATCTCGAGATCGACGTCCTCCAACACGGTCACCGGGCCAAATCGCTTGGTGATCCGGCAGAGTCTGGCGAGGATTTCAGGCGAATTGGGTTGTCCCGGTTTCACGTTCGCAGGCATACCATCCTTCAGACCGAGCGACGGACTCGCGGCGCCCTTACTCCTGCTTGCCAACCGCCTTTTTGGCTTCGCGGTGATCGCTGCCCAAAGGCTTGAAGAAATCGAGAACCCGTTGCTCCCAGATCCTAGGCGTCGAGCGCGAATCGAACTGCGCAGGCACAAAGCGGAACACCTCGGGCTTTGCCTGGGTGCGAGAATCGGCGGACCACACAACCACAGCGTCTCCGCCGGTCAAGCACTGCAGTTCAGCCGTCAAATTTAAGACCAGGTACGGCGGCTCAAGACTGGGGATCACTTGGACCTCCATGATCGCCTCGTCGCTCTGCTCGACAACCCGCAAGCTGATCATCTTCTCCGACGCTTGCAGTCGATTGCGCACCGTCTGCTGCAACGATTCCAAGCCGCGGGCGAGGTCCTTGGGGACGCTCTTGGGATCGGCCCCGATTTTGATATCCAAGGCAAACTCCGTGAGTTCGGCGAACCGTTCCTGCGGAGACTTGGCTGGCGCTGCTGGAGGAGACGGCTGCCGTTCGGGCTCGACGGCCGGCTTCACCGCCGCGGGGGACGCTGCCGGTTTCGCGGGAAGGATGTCGGGTTCCGGTTCACGCCCCGGTCGATCTTTCTTTGCTTCGCCCGGTTCGGCCAACGGCACCCCTTGCTGGTCCGTGGCGGGTGCCTGTGAATCATTCCGCGCGGCGAGTGCCTGGAGGTCTATCGCTTCGGGTTCCCTTGGGGCGGGGAGCGATGGCGCCCCCGGCGCAAGCTCCGGCTCGGCAGGCGGCGTCGTGGACTCATCGGTCGAAACGGGTGGCGGCGAGACGGGCGGCATCGCAACGGTTGCCGCATCGGCAGCAGGCTGCTGCTCTGGTTCGCCTGGCTCAGCGATCGGCGGCGCTCCGCTCGGCGCTCGCACCGTCGTCTCGGGCGACCCCGCCGAGTACACGAACAGGAGAACGATGATCAACACCAGCAACAACCCCCCTGCAACGCCCACCAGAATCGGCAGTCCGATCGCCTGAATATTCTCCTTCAGCGTCTTGGGTCTCGACTCCGATTCTTTTCTTGCCGCAGTCAGCCGCGAGGAGGAGGAGGGTCCGCGTACGGAAGCGAGGCGAACGTGGCTGTCCAGGGCGCCAAGCGACGAGCCACTCTCGGAGGCCCCCATCAAGTCCACTTGATCGAGCGAAGCCAAAGGATCTTCGACGGGCAGTTCGGCGAGCAAGTCGGGGGTGGCCCCAGGCTCCGCGGTCTCCAGCGGAGGCAACTCGTCGGACAATGTCGAGGGCGTTTTCGATTTCGTCTCTTTCGGCGCGGGGGCTGCCAGCGGGGAACTCGACGAATCGGCGTCTGCCGTCCCTGGTGTTTGCTCGTCATCGGCGAGCGTCAGATCGACATCGTCGGTAGCCTTGTGTTTGACCCTTCGGCCGGATTTTCCAGGTCGAATCGAACTGGAGCCTTTGGGTTTCTGCACCTCGGCAGCCCGCACCGTTGAGGCGTCCGGTTCGGCGGATTCTTCGTCCAACGGTGCCAGTTCCAACTCCGTCTCGCTCATCGCCGAGGAAAACGAGCGAGTGGGCTCGCGATGCTGCGGCAACAGATTCATGACCGACGAATCGCCGGTGATCTCGGAATGCTGACGCCGCCAGTCTTCCCCCCCGTACTGGACCAGCCAAGCGGCCAGGGCGGTAGCGATTTCCGCTGCGGTGCCGTAACGATCGTCCGGATTCTTGGCCATCATCTTGCTGATGATCGCCGTCAATTCGGGCGGCGCATCGCGGCGTTCTTCGGCGATCGGCTTGGGCTGCTTGACCTGATGCGCAACCAATCGCTGCGCCACGCTGCCCTCGGGAAACGGCGGATGACCGGTCAGCAGGAAATAGGCGGTGCAGCCCAAGCTGTAGATGTCCGTCCGCGGATCGACGTTATGGCTGTTGAGCGCCTGTTCGGGAGAAAGATAATCGGCAGTTCCCAGCACGGTTTCATTATGGGCGGCGGTCAGCGATGCGGCGCCGCTGTCGTCGTGGAAACGCGCCAGTCCCAAATCCAAGACCTTGACAACGCCCTTTTTGTCGATCAGCAGGTTGGCGGGCTTGATGTCGCGATGGATCAAACCGTTGTCGTGAGCGTGCGCCAAGCCGTTGGCGGTTTGCCGGATAATCTCAGCCGCTTTCACGTAATCCAGGACGCCGCTTTCCTGGACCATGACCTGAGCGTCCTGGCCCTCGACGTACTCCATTACCAAATAATGGATTTCTTTGTTATCTTTGACTTCCTTGCTGACATCATAAGCCCGCACGATGTTCTGGTGATCCAACGAAGCGACGGCTTGGGCTTCGACGTAAAATCGTTCCAGGACGGAGGAGTGCTTGTCGATTTGCGTCTGGGGCAAGACTTTGATCGCGCATTGCCGTCGCATCATCTCGTGCTGGGCCAGAAACACAGCTCCCATCCCGCCTTTGCCCAACGGCCGCAACAGCCGATACGACCCCAGGAAAAACCCCTTGTGCTTTCCCTGGAACAGTTTTTCCGTCTGCCATTGCGTCAGCACACCTCGATCGACCAGGGCCGCTGCGACCGCGGCAGGGTTTTCCAAATTCACGCCCTGAGTTTCGAGTTCCTGCCGCAACTGCGACAATTTGGACTCGGAAATCAGGCCGCTTCGTTGGACTCGTTCAAGAAAAGCGGCAACAAGTTTGGTCGACATGAACTTGTAAGCGTCAGAACCGCAACGATGGGAAACACACTCGACGCCCTAATTGTACCAACTTGCGCAGGGCCACCGAAGACCCTCCGCGCATTTACACTCTATTTTGAGCGAAAAGTATTGTAACGCAAGGAAATTGGGAAAAAAGCGGTCCCGTGAAAATTTTTGGCGTGTCGCCCCTTGTCGACACGCATCACCGGGCCGGCGGTGCTGACTGTCCGGTGGAAACTGCCC